>Ga0214921_10000679_pt1 | contig 61306 bp, 32 predicted proteins | sample LL1505_MetaG_FD_177992 | JGI IMG/M metagenome (GOLD analysis project Ga0214921, IMG submission 177992) | Freshwater microbial communities from Lake Lanier, Atlanta, Georgia, United States - LL-1505 | ecosystem: Environmental > Aquatic > Freshwater > Lake | place: USA: Georgia | collected...
GGAGCAGTTGCAAGATATGTAGGAAAGGCGAAAACGGAAACGCAACACTACTTACAATCAATATGTTACAATTTAAAAAGAGCACCACAATTAATTATTAACTTAGCTATATAAAAGTCGAAAAAACTAATAATAAAAATATAAATATCAGATAGTCAATACGTTGAAATACTAATGATAGATAACAATTCTTAATCTATATCAACGAATCAAGTGAGATAGAAAAAAATATATCTGTTAAAACCTTCAAAAAAGACGGAAAAAAGTGGTGGTCGGTGTTTTGCAACAGTCTCAGCTCATAATTATAGTTTTTTGTTTGGAGTTTTTTTGTTTGAGCCCAGAGGGCATCAAAATATAATGCTGTGAGCCCACAGGGCATCACAGAACGCCACTTGCCTTGATAATTTTCTGTATTGTACTTTTTAAAGAACCCACAAATCTGGACCACCTAAGCTAGGGTTTCTTTATTTTGGCTACTAAAATACTACAAAAAAGAAAGCGGTTGATACTTTGTACCAACCGCTTTTTTGCACTTTTATTATTTTTTGTTTTGCAATGTGCTGATTTTTAAATATACTATTTTATTTAACCAAGCCACCAACAAATCTGGACCATTACCAACAAATCTGGACCATTACCATCTGAACCATTACCACGTGGGACTGACAGTATTTTCAACCAAAATATAAAAAATATAAGAAGGCAATTAATAATAATTGTTGCGAAAATCAAATTATCCTCTTCTGCGATTATTAATTTCCCACTTTCAAATCCATCTATGTTGTAGTCAGATAACCTCTTAATGTAACTTAAATCATCTTTAACATAAATAATTGCACTTTTCATAGATAAAATGCTTTCTTTATAATCATCAAAGGTAATTTTGGGAATCAATAAATATAAACTTGTTTCTTGGCATTCATTTGCAAATAAGTTTACAACAACCTTTGAATGACCATGTGCATTATATATGGTTCGACTTTCTCTTACTGAATTTATACTAATTTTATATTTTATTATTCTCTTCCTTAATCCATATTCAAATATGAATCTTGTGTTATTTAGCACCAATAACACAATCAAAATATGTAATGTATATTTTTGTAGCATTATTTATTTAACGTTCGACTCCAACGAATAAGTAGGCTCAGTACTTTTCTCGCTTGAATTGTAATGTAATATTTGATATTTTTCTTCCCTTTTGTGAATTAGCATAGTTTTATTTCCATCTAAAATTGGTGGAAATATTAAATTTTTACTCGCTCCTATACCTAAAAATGCTTCACCTGTACTATGATTATATTCGGCTAAAACATTACCCATATTTAGAGACGATGCAGGTTCAAATGAATACTTCTTACCATCAGAAAAAGATTTTTCATTTTTGCCATTATTAAATTTTGCCCATATTCCTACCGCACCATTTATTTCCAAGGGAGAAACTAATGTATATAAAGCAGCCTGTGGACTAATATCAACATTCACATTCAAGTTAGTTTCAACTTCAAAACCTTTACCTTTTATTTCTCTAGCAAATATTTCATATTCAATATTCGCTAAAGGAGCACCGATTGATCCTCTTCCAGTAAATCCACCTCCTTGACAGTCTAAACCTGTAGCCCAACCTTCTGCACCTTTTAATGTTGATAAGAAAGCATTTTGTACTTGCTCATGTATTGATGGTTTGTAATTAGTGTTATAAAAAGCTAATGTTGCATCATTCCACTGCGAATCATTAATCGTTAATTCTAATGTCCCATTAGGTTTAGGTCCATCACCATTATTATAATAATCCTCACTTCCAAAACTAAAAAATGAACCTTTATTAACAAATTCATTATACAATTCTTGCTTATAATCCTCCCATTCTTGTGTTGTATTAAAATTGTCTCTTGTATATGTTATTATTTCTTCATTATCCCTATATTTTATCATAACCTGTTCTTCTGCACCATCTAAGTCAATGGCAATAATAGGTTTATTTCCTGCAAATTGGTATGGTGTATACCATGCAAACTTTTTACTTAGAGGGTCAACACTTAAAAATCTACCTAGACTAGGATTGTACATTCTAAATCCATAATCCTGTGTACCAGTTTCTGGGTCATTTTCTTTCCCATTAAACCCATATCTGTAAGTGCCTGAAAACCATTTTCTTGCACTTCCTCCAAAGGCATAGTAATCAAAAGCAGAGTTCACAATTGCCTCAAAACCTGTAATGGTATAGTTTCCTGCGGTGCCTGTTAAAATAGGTGTTTTCTGGTCACTCACCGTTGCCAATACGTTACCCAAGTGGTTGCTTAGCTCATAGGATTTTTTACCTAATTGGTTAGAGTATGAAATAAGCTCAAAGTTTTGGTAAATATTGAAGTTGCAATTTAGGTTTATGCCAAGGTCATTTACCGTTTTATTGGGGTCGGCTATTACTATATCTGTACTTCCTCTAGGGGTACATATCATTTGTTGGCCAAGGAATTGGGCGTTTGTGCCTACATTAATTGTACCATTTGTGGTGCCATCGGCAATGCGTATTTTAGATACATCATTGGTATTGAGGGTGCTTATGGAGCCAATTAGGTTTATCTTGTTGCAATTTAGAGAGCCCGAATTGTATAATGTGGCGCCAGGGAATATGACGCATTGGTTGGCTACTATGCTACTGGTGTTTGACAAGTAGCCTGATGATGCAAGATTGATTTTCCCTGATATTTGCGCTCTGCCTTTGTTTATAAATTTATTATTGTTCAATAATATGCTAATTCCGTTTTGCAAGTCTAGGTCTCCGCTGTTGTAGATATCTCCAGCGAGAAGTGCTTCTTTGGTTACGGTAAGGTCTGTTTCGTTGATAATATTGGAGCCTAGTTGTGTATATAAGTAATTGGTGTATATACTTCCTAATCCTGCTACGTTTACGATGGTTGCTCCGGTTTTTACAGTGATGGTTTTGCCGAAGACGGTGCCGTCGATGTATAAAACTGAATTAGGTTCTAAGGTAATACTTCCTGCATACAAATAAGCATGTTGTATGTAGCCTATTTTACCTGATGCAAGGGTGTAATTTAAGTTTTGTTCAAATTCATTTTTGGTTGGGTCGCCTGTTACTTTAAAGGCTTCTATTGGTACATTTACATGGTTGGGATTTTGGGGGTCATATTCTGGCACATTGCTATAGTCGCCAAAAGCTGGGTGAATGGGTAGTACTACATCGGCTGTTTTAATACCCAAACGGCTACTTCCATAAATTGGTACTTCGGTTTGTTGGAATTGGTTTACCAAAGGATTATCTGGGTTTTTAGCCAAGGTGTACATACTCATTACATTGCCTTGTGCATCACGTACATAAAAAGTATAAGTAATAAGCTCTGATGCTGTGCCTTTGTTGGTGACCACTTTTTTCATGGTACGGTTGCCCAGGGCATCGTAGGCAAAGTATATATTGCTTGTAGCCTTGGTGATGGCATCTATTTTGCCTTGTACATTCCATGCAATATTGCTGATTCCTTCTGAGGCATCGGCTACGAGATTTCCTATGGCATCGTAAGTATAGTTATTGGTAGCTTGGGTTTCAATATCGGTAGCATCGGCAGAAACTTTTGCACTTTCATCTACAGAGCGTAATTTATTGGTATTTGAATTATACTTATCTTTTGTTGAATTTAGATTTTCGTAATTATAAACTAGGTTGTCTAAAAGAGAATCTGCATCTGTTTTGCCAGAATTGTTGTTACGAGTAAGTTTAGTAATATTTCCATTGGCATCATAATCAAATGTTTCTGTAAACTTGGTGGTGCGAGTGGCTCCGCTCCAAGAATTGGTAGTGGCATAAGATGCTGATGGCTCAAATTTATGAACAGACTTAATTCTGTTTAACTGGTCATAACTATAAGTACAGAGCATGGTAGCTGGTTGGGCTACACCCATTTTAGCAGTTTCGCTAAATGCTTTTACAGAGCTTACCATGCTACTTATATTACCATTGTACAAATCAATAATATTACTAGCTTGGGCTGTTTTATCACTTTCAAAGGTGGTGGCGGTGCTTATAGGTGTATAATCGCCAGTGAAATAACCAAGTGTGTAGCCAAGTTGGTCTTTAGGGATATTTGAACCTGTAATACCATCTTTTCCAATATCGTTTGATGCTTGCAGCGATGAACTGTTCACTCCTTTTATCCAACCTTGCACGGTATAGGCATAGTCAATACCTTGCACTTTGTGCTCTCCGAGTTCGGTACGGGCTAATGGGCCATGCAGGTAATATTGGTAATAGGCATCGTTTTCCCAGGTATAACCGTTGGATGAAGTATATACATTTACAATTCTATTTTCGGCATCGTATTCATATTTGTGAATAAATTGGTCGGGCTGGTTTTTTTGATAATAAACCATGTTTACTTTTCCGCTTACCAAATCATATTCATAATCTACCGTTTTGTAGTCATCAAATCCTCGTAATGAAGTCATGATGGCATCGGAACTAATGAGTTTTTTTACATTTCCGTGAATATCATAACTATAAAAATAGGCATGGGTATATTGAGGTTGATAATTGGTATATAGCTGGCTTCGTGTATAAGCATCAACGTTGTTTTCGGTTTTGTAATGAGCCACCATAGCTACTCTATTACGGGTATTTTCTAGCCCTAATGTAGTATTATAAAGGGTATTAGAATAGTAAGAGCGAGTAATTTCAGAACAAGTACCAGAGAATAACCATTGGTCGAATGGAGGATTGTTAATATTATCAGAAGAGACTGTAATTAAATCGTTTTGGGTAAGGTTTTGATTAGTAGCTATTTCACCAGACTCAATAGTACGGCCTAAAGCATCATATCTTGTATATGAATAAGCCATAGGGTTTTTGTTGTATTGTTTTGAGTTTTGGCTAAGTATGATTCTACCTGCTTGGTCGTACCAATATTGTTTAGAAATAAGGTCAGCTTGGTCATCTAATTTTACAGCTCTTTCGGTACTTGTTGAATTGCCAAGAATGTAGATTTCATTAGGTGAAAGTACATTTATTTTGGTATATGTATTTTTATTTGTAGTAACTGACTTATTAATCCAGTTTTCCCCTCCGTCAATTGATTTATAAAATTTACCAACTGAACCTACTAAATAAGCGGTATTTTCATCAACAAAATATATATCTCTGTAGTCTGATTCTGTAGATATCTTATCTGATTTATCAACTGAAGTTGGGGTTCCAGTTAAGTCACTTATTTTAATTAAAATTCTACCACCTGCAATGAAAATAGTACTTGCATTTTTATAAGCAAGTGTAAGTGCAGAAATTTCTGAAGTTGAATAACTTTTGAAAACAGGGCTTGCAGCTGTTAAATCATTGCAGTACACAATTTTGCTATTATTTGCCAAATAGGCTATAGATGAAGCATATAATGCCAAGTCTTGAACGGATGTAATGGTAGCATCGGTATTTTGATATTTTCTTATAAGGGTTTGAGTGCTATTGTTATATTCGTAAATATTACCCACTGATGACAGGATATATGCCTTGTTATCAGATGAAAATGCAACTTTTATAAGATTTTCGGTAAGAGTGGTAGTTCCGTAAGTATTGTTAATACGTTGCACGTTGTTGCTTGTAATTTTCACAATTGTGCCTTGTTTACCAACTGCTAATGAATACTGGTTAGCATTGTCAGAGGCCATGTCATTTAATCTTAAGTACTCACCTTGTGCTTTGGGAGCCCATTGAGAGCCATCGAAATAATAAATTACTTGTCCATTACTATTGCCTATGCCAACTGCCGTAGCTTCTGTAGTAGAAAGGATCAACTTAGTAGGGTTGCCGTTATTGGTAATTGGGCCAGATACTGCACTATGAATGCCGCTAGAAAAGTTTGTGATTTGATAAAACTTATCAGTTCCTTGAAAAACTATATTTGAACTGGTATTTTGAATGCTAAGAATATTTAAGTTTAATGTTGCTCCATACGCTTGCCAATTAGTAGTTCCTGCTGTTTTTTTGTAAATACCTGCTTCAGTGGCAATGTAAATATTTTTAGTGGCATCAAGAGTAATATCGTTTACTTTTTTGCCTTTTAAGCCAGGTAATTGGTGGGTAGTATACGTTTTATTTGTAGCATTGTAGGATACTATATTTCCGTCGGCAGCAGCCAACAACATATTGCCATTATCTGGAGCAGAGAAGTTTGTAATGTTTTTTATTGGGTTGGTGATGCTAGCAGATGTCCATTTAGTAATAAGAGGTGTGGAATTGCCATCTATTTCATTGGATGTATAAACATCTGATACAATAGCACTATTAACAGTACCAGTAACACATAGTACTAAATTATTATTTTTTGTGCTTGCATTGTATTTTATAGAAAGAGAATTTATGGTAGGAGTGGTAAGAGCAAGAGACCCTAACCATGATGATACCACTGAAGCTTTAGCATTTGCAATATCTATATAATACAGTTCATTTGTAGTAGTAAGTACAAAAACTCCTAAATTACCATAGGTAGTGGCATTATAAAAAGAATAAGAGTTATAAACGTATTGTTTAATACTAGATATGGCAATTGTATTTGAAGCAATTGATTTCAGTTTATTATCTTTATCTATAATATAAAGACCTTGTGTGGTTTCTACCAAACCTTTGTTGCCACTAGTATTATTGTTTATAAATATTTTGTTTACTGTGTAAGCCGAAAGGTCAATCTTGGTTGAGTTAAAATTATTAGCAATTTTGTTATCAGAAGTTAAAAAATAATTCTGATTATCTTTTCCATAGGAAATACTTTTAAGTGCCTCTCTTTTAACAGTATTTGTTTTAACTAAACCAGTAGCAGTCCATTTATATTCATAACCATCGGTATCATAAAAATAGCTGTAATCTTCTACTGTGTTTACACTAGTTGGAATTAAAAAAGTACCTGCACCTAAGCCAGTAAATGATTGCCAGCTGTTATTGTAAAATTCAAATAACTTACCAGTAGAGTTAATTATAATTCTAGAATCGAAATAAGCAATGGTACCAACTGTAGATGGAATAGCAGTATTTGAGTATGATACATTATCAGCATTTAAGCTGGAAATTTGTTGCGAAGAAATAATATTTTGCACCTTTCCTTTTTGCATGTTTGGCAAAAGGTAAGTGGGTGCATTGTACTTCACTTCAGACCAATCAAATGTTGTTCCATTTTGGGTTAAATTCCATAGTGCATCATTACCTGTTTGTGAATTAGTTGCACTTAATAAAAACTGAATTTTTGTACCATCTAATTTAGAAAACTTACAGTTTTTAAAGGTATAACCATTAATAGAAGTACCTCCTGAGGTTAATTTAGTCCAATTTTCATATAATAAATCGTCTGTGATATCAGTATCGGTATAGGTATAAACATTACCATTAGTAGCTACTACTATGCCTGTACCATCAGAGGTAAAATAAACACCAATTAAATTATCAGATAATCCTGTTGGGTATTCTTTCCAGTCTTTTCCACTATTAGAAGATTTAATTAAAGTACCTTTATCGCCAACTGCTACCACATTTGTTGCATCCAAATAAAAGGCATCATTTATGCTTTCACTTCCAAATTGGGCTCTTGCTTCCCAATTTCCATCTGACTGAATATCATATATGGTAGATACATCAGAGGTAATATTTGCAATTCCCACACTAGCAGCACCATCTACATAACTTATCCCTTTTATATTTTGAGGTTCATTTTTAAAATTATCTATTAATTTCCATTTATTGGTAGCAGTATGATCTGGTAATAATTCACTTGTTAATTGATTTAATGAATTATACCTGTATATGGTTGCCATGGTGTGATTTGGCTGATTTGCTGCTTTTCTTGTACCAGCAATTCTATCAGCAGCAATATTAGCTAATATCTTAGAATCTGTCACCAATTCAACTCCTTCTGGTGGTACAGTTTTAACTAAATTACCAGATTGGTCATAATAATAAAGTGTATAATGATACTGAGAACCAGTGTAGTTTAATCTTAATTTTTCACCAGTAGATAAACATTTAGTAATGTATTTTTTCTCTAATGTAGCTTTGGCTCTTTGCAAAGCTAATTCTCTTTTCTGGTGGGTAATTACAGCACCAATATTTTCTAAAGTATTTTTGCCAGCATCGCAAGGCGATACACCATCGGAATAAGATACAATAGGTGTGCCAGTGAAAGTATTGCACGGGGCATTAAGTGAAATGTCGTCAAAACAAATTGGTACATTCTCTCCTCTTGTAGGACCGCCTGTTATATTAACAAGTTCAATAGCTACTTCATATTGTTTTGTTGGGTCTGTTGTTGCCCAGTTGGTTTTAAAAATTTGATTTATTTTAGTCCAATCTTGCACATCTTTTATGGCAATGGGGGTAGTTTGTACCACCACGTTACTTGAATTTTTTATTACCTCTGAAATAACTATATTAAAATTGTATGTTAAGGAATAATCTGTTTTTATATTTTCTTCAAAATCAACAGTTCCTTTTGTAGTATTATCAGTTTTTTTAATTAATGGAAATAAATAACGATCAGGTTCACCTTCAATTGCTATATTTTCACAACCATCTGTATATAGATTATATGGTTGATATTTCATTATATTAGGATTAGGGTGTTCTGGCCAAGTCAAATCAATTGTAGCACTTGTTCCTGGGTTATTAATAATAATAGGAAAAACATTATCAATTACTTTGGATGGATTAGCTTTCTCTACTAGTTTAAAATGAAATTGAGGATATTGTAATACATCATAATTTGCGTTTATAATATTATAAGTATATTTTTTCCCTCCATTTATTGGAGTAATTACAGGGGCTGGCAAAGAAATTGTGCCAGGATATGTATCAATTCCACATTTACCAGCTGATTCATCAGGATTTGTTCTATACCCAAACATATATTTATTTAAACCATACCATTGCATATTATAGTAAGATGAACCATTAGTATATTTGGGTGGATTTTGTACTGAAGCACCACGTTCGTCCTCACATCCACTCCCAAATGGATTCTTCTTTTCATAAGTAAATGAAACATCTAGATCATATAGATCAGATAGTCCGTTATCATGCCATTCAAATGACAATGTATTGTTTTGATAATCAGCAATATTGACTTTATTAGAAGGGTAATCGGAATTATATTTCAGAAAACAGTTATAATTCTCCCCTGGATTTTTCTGAACACCACAATTACATAATGTTAAAACTTGATCTGTAACTTTTTCAGGGCCATTATATTCTATAGGAATGTGAGGATTTGCAACTGCAATTTTGCAATCTTCACATTTTGCATTTGTAATGGTAAATACTTTATCGCTAGATTGTACTTTAGTTTCAAATAAGTATGTAGGCATATTCGCAAATAAAGAAAGATTATATTCTTTATTATTTTCTACAGTAAAGTTTTTATATAAAATTTTAGTATTTGTTGCACGAGCAGTATTCATTGTAGCCACAAACATATTAGAGTTGGTTGAAGAATGCTGGTTAATAGTTTTGGTATTAAAAGTAGTTTTGTAATCAATTACATATACACCGCTAGTTAAAGTATTTCCTGACTTTTCAGTTAAACTTGTCTGCCAGTTATTTGCTAGAGTAGAGGTTGAAAACTGCTCATCTTCTAGCACATTCCCAATTCCTTTGTTACAAAGGTTGACACATTCGCTCATAACCAAGCCTATACCACCTACTAAAGAAACGGTACCCCCAATTACAGTGCCTGTAGCTGTGAAATTGGTAAATGAGTTAGAATTGGTAGGGTTTAGTTGATCAACTCTAAGGTTTGAAATAGATTTTATATCACTTATTTTGTAGGAAGAGGTTGCATCATCTATAATTGTAAGACTAAAATTAAGTAAATTATGAATTTTGGTAATATCTGCTGTATTACATGAGCCGACTGTAGGTTCTACATAAGCAAAAGAAGCTTTGAGTGTATGATTGGTAGATTCAGAAACAGATAAATAATTGGCTTTTTTGCGTAATTGTGCTTGTGGAGTTGGTGATTGTGCATCAGCTATGTATCCAAAAGCGTTGGCTAAAGGGCCAGCGTTATCATAATTGTATAAAGGAATAAGTGCATCTTTTTTTAATTCTAATCCTACTTTAGTTTGTTGAGATACTAATTCAGGTAAAAAGTTTTCGAAAATTAATTTATTATCATTTCCAGGGGCACTACAAGCACCAGTTCTAGTTGGAATTGTTTTTTCAAAAACAAAATAAACATCAGCATCATTACCGTTTTTAACAGATAATTTATTCCCTGGAATATTTTGAATGTCAATATTTTCATTGTTGTCGGTAGTCATATACTGAGCAGTAAATAAACCAGTGTTATTTAAACAAGAAATAACTTTATAATTGTGTAAAAGCTTACCATCTGTTAATCCAAGCTCTACCTTTAATAAAGGTGTTAATGTAGTTGCACCTGAGGCTTTAGTTCCGATATTTACCGTTACTTTACTATTACTATTACTATTTGATGTATATACATTGTATTCATTTTTATCACAAGGGTTATCTGTAGAAGGGACACTACCCTTTATTTGCTTACTTACAGTAAAACCTGTTTTGTCAACGGTGGCTATTAAATTACAAACAGCTGTGTTTGAAGGTAAATATTTCAATAAAGCATTGGTAAATAAACCAGTATATTCTTGCTCCAAATTTATTTCATTGTCACAAACAAAAGCACCTCTGCTTGCCATGGCAGTAAGTAAGGTAGTTAAGTCTTTGGCCTCAGGACTTTGAATTTTAATTTTTGAATAATCAGGTATTGAAGTTGGTTCATTAATTATTTGTCTTCCATCAATTTCTAAGTCAGTATAGCCTCCAATTCTGAAATTGAGTGTATAAACTTTTGTATAAGGGTTTAAAAGATTTGTAGCATCAAATTCATAAAGGCCAAAATCACCTACAGCAGAAAAATAATAATTGGTACTTGAATTATATAGATAAGAAATATCGTGAATTCTTTCTAATTCTAATTTGAATGTTTTAGTAATTGGCGTGCCCTGTGTAGTACTAGTTATATCAAAATTATCATTTTTAAAAGTTGGACTAATATTAAAGGTATGACTAGTAAGAGTATTATCATCAATTATGGAATAACTAATTTCATTGGTAGCATCATTAGTGAGTGTTAAATTAATTGTTCTATCAGTGTCATCTATTTTTTTCCCACCAGTAATAGTAGCACTAAGTGTATTTGCCGCAAGGCTATTTACTTTTAAAGCACAAACTTTTGAACATGCGCTATTGTCTGTAAATTTTGGATCTAGTTGTACTTTACCATACATGATTAAATCATATAAAGAAGCACCCAAAATAGGTATTTGACCGCTAGCAACTAAATTATGTGTCACAGTAGTGCTTGAAAGGTATTTATTGGTTGCAAAAGCATTGAGCATCAGCTCAAAATCGGTTTGTGTTGGGAAAACACCTTTTTGCAAATAGGTTTCTGCCGCAGCTTTGGTTCTAATATATTCAATAGTTTTAGAATCGTCGCCATTGTTACATAATTCCGTTTCAGCACCTCCATTTGAATTAAATTGAGCTGGTGTTCCAAATCGTCTGTCTTTACTTACATAAGCTTGATAAGTTCCCCAACTACAAGGTTGGTTAGGATTATTTATAGGATCAAGTATTGCATCATTAGTTTTTTTGTATGTAATTCCACAAAACTTTTTCTTTTTTACAGCACTTACAATGGTGTATGCAGGCACATAAGTTTTATCTCCAATACATCCGTTTGTTCCACCATTAAAAGCGTTACAAGATGCACAACTTAATTCTGCAAGGTTTTGAATAAATTCACTTTTTTTAACTAAATAGTTGGCTACTAATTTTGTCCAACGGTTTTGTACTAAATTATAAGTATTATCCTTAGTAGCTGGTTTATAACCTGATTCAATAAAATTAGTTGTGGTACTACTACATGCTGCTTTTGCATGATAGGCATTTGCATTTTCTAATGACAAAACATAAGAAACTAAATTTGTTTTTTTAAAATTATCTGGGCATAGCTCTTTAAAATAATTTTTAACTGCAAAACTTAAATTTTTGTAGTTATAGTCTTCTTCTATTAAATCATTAGCTATTTTAGATTTAAATGCCAGTTGGGTATATTGGTCTAGATTTTGATAAAAAGGATCTCTTTCAATAAGAGTTGTTAAAATAACTTTATTATCAGGATTTGAGCTTGGAAAGTATTTCCCTATAAAATTCTTATCTTTTAACTTATCACCAATTTCTATATTTACTGGACTTGACTGTGAACTATTGTAATAAGCTTCAAAAGGATATGCTTGTAATGCATCGTCATAATCTTTACTTGAATAATTGTATTCTGAGGAAGTTGATTTATTCCAATAAGCAAGTTCAGAGCTAATACTATGATACTTTTCATAATAACAATATTCAGGATGGGCAGTAACTAAAGAAGCAGCCCATGAATCATTCCAAAAATTTAAGAATACAGATAAATCATTTAAGTACTGAGGTTCAACAGCCCAATATTGACCATTTGGCAAATTATCAGAATAATTTTTTAAAAAATCTTCAGGAGTATAAGAATTTAATAAGGTTAAGGACCCATCAGTTTCTTCTTGTACTTTGCAAATTCTAATAAAATTAGGATAAACTTTAAGTGTAGCACCGTCAGCTATTGAATTGTTTATTTCTGGTATAAAGTTAAAATCTGAAAGTGAATTAAAAGTAGTAGTTCCTGCAATTGCAGGCTTCACATCTATAGTTAGATAGACTACTCTACGTAATTCGTCATAATAATGATATTCAGACTCATGTTCTATATCATTTAGTTGGGTTGTAGGTGCATAAAAAGCATTTGTAGCACTTTTAGGGTCATGAATAAGTTCAATTTCACCACTTACCAATTCTCTAAAATTAAAACTAGGTTTTTGATAAGCACCTCTATGATCTAATACATTACTTACTAATTGGTTCTTAGGGTTAAATACAGACAAATTCCAACTGGCATCGTCGGGACTAGTTGCACCATATTGCCCTCCTGGGGACACATCATTTAACATCATTGAATAATTAGAAGCTAAAAAGCTAGCACCATCACATAATTCTTTACATTCTCTTACTTTTTTGTAGTATTCATTCTTACTTGGAACTTCCTCTATATTTAGATTTTTTAAAGCAGTTGTATATAAAGAATAAGATTTCATATCAGCCGAACAACTATTACATGGGTTTTGATTTGCACATGAATTCGGATTATCATCTGTGAGGGTAACTTCAGTTAAGTCTTTACCACAATTTTTATAATAAGGGCCATCCTTTGTATCATCTGTAGGATCATCATAAAAATAATCACTTATGTATTTTTGAAAACTTTGTTCATTTATAGATAACTCTTTTTCAATTGTATAAATACCTGGGTTAGCAAAAGAAACTGTAAAATCTTGATTGATAGAATCTGGTTTTGCACAATCACCATTTGCCTTTATTCCATAAGTACCATCAGTCTTAGCAGTAATTCCAATATTTGTTAAATTAATTTCGGTTTGTGAAGTGGAAGTTCCATTTTTAATAACCGATAGAGAGACGGGCACTCCACATTTATCTTTGATAGAAATTTTTAAATCATAGGCACATTCTAAACACACATCAACTTTGGTAGAACCATCAGTACAAGTTAAATCATTTAAGTTTTGTAAATTAATACTGTGACCAATAGTAAAACTTTGCCCAGGCTCTGAAACATATAATTTTTTAGTATATTTTAATGATTTACCGTCTTCACCTAATTTGTTTGGGTTGGTTGATGAAACTGAGTAAGGAGCTTTTTTAGAAATTAATTCTTCATTAAAATTAATACCCTTTTTATTATTAGTAGATAAAGGGGCTAGTTTACTCTTTCCTGTAGAATTCTGAGGTTCTTTGCCCGCTAAACAAGTAGCAATAACTTTACCAGCCATGTCTACATAAGTAAAACTTATTTGACCATTAGCATCTTGAACAATTTTCTTTTGATAAAACTCTGCATAACCACCATCGTTACCAAACATAGCATCTATTTCTTCTTGAGAAGTATTGGTATAAAAATACTTTGTTTCGTGGCCAGAACCTAACTTATGAGAAGCACCTACCCCACTTTGACGGCTAATTCTCCCTGTATTGTCCTGCTCATATTCAATTTGAGTATAAGGGAAACCACCTGCATCAGGAATAATATTTTTCATAATTGGGTCTAAAACACTACTAGTAATTGAATTACTTACAGAATAATAATTTGAGGCTCCCGTTGTGGTATTTAATGGGGTGGCTACCGACTCGCAGCCGCTTGTATGCAAATCAAAATCATCATAAGTAAATTGAACTGAACTACTATTTTTATTTAAATTAGCTTTATATAAAAGGCTTTTATCAGTTTCAATAGGTACAGGTAATACATTAATTACAGGACGACCCGTTCTATCATAAATTGTTTCACCAACAATTGGAAGATAAATTGCACTAGTTGAAGGAACTGAATTAGAATACTTTAGGGTAGATAATTGTTGTCTATTTTTTAATAGCCCATCGTAATATGAAACTATATCTTTCCTTTTACCTTCCTCTGCAAAGGTTGTTGAATGTTGCCAATTCATTTGATTAATATTTACACCAGAAGTAATTGTGTATTGATAATTAGCATCTAATGAACTTACCTCTCCATTGTCGAGTGTTATACTCCAAGGTCCAGGTATTGAAATTCCATCTTTATCAATACCTACTTTTCTTACCCTGTAAACAATTGTACCTGTTGTATATAAAAGAGGGATTACATAATAATCTAACTTTGTTGATACTCTAGTGCTATTGTTTTTAAAATCATATTTAAAATTACTTTTAGAAATGTGATTACTTGCATCATCAACATAAGAATATTCAAGTTCATAATAATCAACATTGGGATCCGGAGTCCAACCTAATTGAAGCTCCATGTTTGTTGTTGAAGAGGTTTGTAGTGTTTTGTTAACAATATTTGTAGGCGCAGCAGTAAACTGAAAATATCTTTCCACCTCTACAACAGAAGACAATGTTAAAAATTCTGGCACCAAATTATTTGAAAGTGAAGTTGTGATACTTAAAACATCGACTTTTAGCCCATAAACTTTAATAGTATTTGAAACAAAAACATCTTCAATTTGAGTTTTAGATGCAACACCCGTTGATGATTTGTCATAATCGAACGAAACCATTAATTCTCTTTCAACAGGCCCATTATAAAACATTGAAGTTCCGTCTTTACCCAAAAAAGTAATAGCCACTTTTAAAGTAGCCGTAAAATCAGTATTTAAATTATATCTTAATGGGTCTATACTTAAATGTACCCTTCCTACGGAGTTTAGATCTAAAGAATTTTGATCAACAGCAACTGTTGAATGTACTATCCCAGTTCCTTTTACAATTTCAGTTGCTCCTTTGGCTACAACTTTCGTTGAAACGTTTTTGGCAAATGTAACTGAGCCCAAAACATTTATCAAAAATATTAAAATTATACTAAAAGGCTTATTTATAAACGTTTTCATTATTTATTCTTATTTTATGGCTTTTCCTTTTTCTTTAAATCGTAAATCAATTACTCTGTATTTTTTATAATTTATACCAGCTAAGTAATTTCCTTTTACAGCTTTAGTTGAAATGTAATTAGAAATTAATAGTTTATTTTGACTTGGTATTATTTTTAAATGATCAATAAAATTAAATTCAACTCTTGGTTTTACTAATGTTTTTCTATCTCCATTTAAATCTATTTCGCTTGCATAATACATCACAATTTTATGCAGAAAATAAGTTTCAACATCATAAGTAATTTCAATCTTTTCATATTCAAAACCACTTTTTTTAGGGGTTTGAAATATAATCTTTGAGTATTTATCAGATAATTTAATTTCATTCTGATTATTAAATACTTTCATTAAAGTTGTAAATGAAAACTGGTCTATAAAACTATAATTCTGAGGTTTTTCAGAAATAACAATTTTTTGATCTTCATTGTCTATCTTAAGTAAAGTGTATTTACCCGTCACACTTTCCATTATACCAAACTTTGAATAATAAATATTATCTTGCCTACAAAAACTGCCTTCGTTTTTTTCAAAAACTATATTTGTTTTGTAATTTTTAAACATCTCTGTTGTATAATTTATGGTTAATACATTTGCTTCTTTATAAGCCTGTTGTATTTTCAACAAAACAGCAGAAATGGCATTAGTTTGTGAAAAACCGTTTGTATAAGTATTTAACAACAAACAGAAAATAGCAAAATATTGCTTAATATTTTTTATAGATATTTTCGGCATTTTCTTGTATTGTAAATACTCCCCTTTCAGTTTCTTTTTTAACTCTAACTAACTTACCTTCAACATTGTATTCGTAGAAAGTAGCATAATTATTTTCATCTAGTTCTGATAATAATCTAAAATTATTTACATCATAAACATAAGATTTCATATCCCCATCTATTGGGTGAATTCTTACATCGTCATAATATATATCAAAATTTGAAGAAGATAGTAGTTCTACTTTGGTTCCTACTGAATTAGTTGGCACTTCAAATGAACCTTCTATTTTAATCCAATTTTCTATTGGTTTTGAAGAAGGCTGAATAACTAGGGTATTTAAAATTTGTTCAGTAGCATCATTATTCATTGAATAAACTTTTAAACCGGCATCATTTGCTTGATTGGTAGTCTTATCTTGCAACACCCAAGCAGAAATTAAATATTTTTTTCCTGGTTGAGGCTGAAATCCTTTTAAACAATTATCACAAGTGTTGCATACATCGTCCACCCCACAGCCTGAAGGACTTGTGATACAAGGTTTTGCCACTACTGTTGCATTTACTTGACCAATTGATCCTATACAGTTTAATGTTTTATTAGTAACTGTATATATGCCTGGATCAGTCACTGTTAACGTATTAGTTGTTTTACCACTAATTATACTTTGTGATGGCCCTTTCCATTCATAAACATCGTTCACGGTAGATAATTTTCCACGTGTATTTACAGTAATTGTAGCAGATTCAGTATTTAATGGACATGGACTAACACAGATTTGCTTGTCAACAGTCGATAATAAATCAACAACATTTATTTCTATTGGGTCTGAATCTTTTTCACAAGTACCCAATTTTTGATACATTTTAATTTTATATCTCCCATAAGTATCAAATCTTATCTCTGATGACGGAGTTGAAAAGGTTTTATCAATTACTCCATCATTATTAATATCTAACTTATAAGATGAGCCAACTAAATAATTATCTACGTTTACAATTATAGGAGTTTTAGTCATATAATAACCAGCACATGGAGCTAGATCGAGTGAAAAGCCAGGGTCTAGTTGTTTTGGTGCTTTAATTTTTATTTCAAGGTCATGTTTGATTGTTGCTCCTTCAGGAGTGGTAACGGTTACTGAAATAGTACCTGATTTACCAGCTAAACTCTCTAAATCTCCAGTAAATGAAAACTCAGTGGTTGAAGTTTCAAGAGATTTATTTAAAGTAGAAGGTTTATTTGTTGTATTTGCAAATGTACCAAAACCTTGACTACAACTCCACACAAATGTACTCCCTAATGGTGCAGTAGAATTGTAAATAAATTTGGTTCTTGTATCACTTGAACAAATTTCACATTCTCCCAATAATTGACAACTGCCACATCCGCCTTTTGTAAAATCAATTATATCCGATTTACTTGTTAATAAGGAATACGCTTTACAGTCATTACAGAAATTTACCTGTTCTTTAGAAATATCAATTTTAATTCCCTTTTGACTTGTATTGGGGATAACAAAATCTTTATCTAAATACACACTTATATTTCCTGCTATTACAGCCCCTCCATCCAACTTAGAACTACTTGCTTGGAAATTCCAAGTTAATATAGTTTCTCCCGACGAAGTATTTATTTTCTGAGTAGGATCATCTTGACTTACTGTTTGACTACTAAAATTTACACCTTTGGGTAAGGTAACTTCTATACAATATGGTTTATCAAAATTACTATTTGCTGAAAAATCAGCCGAGAAATAAAAATTAGTTGCTTCTTCACAACCACCAAAAGTACTTAAGTTAGTTGATAGATTCACTTTATCATTTGAAATACTAAAACCTTTAGGCAACAATTGTTGACTAAGTTTTGGAGTTGTATTTTCTTTACCACAAAGATCTTTATATGCAACACTAAAATTTAAAGGCAATTCTGGTTTCCAAACTGCATCAGTTTTCCCATTTCCATCACAAGAGGGAATAAAATACCAATTAAAATCAACTTTTGGCAGCAACCCTATATCTGTTTGTTGTGATCCTTGTAATACTCCTGAGGTTGCTTTGAAAATTTCATTAAGTTTAAATTTATAATACTTAACGCCCTTGTTATCAACTATATAACTAGTTAAATCATCAGATGTTAAATTATAATTAATAGATGTTTTATCAAGATTAGTATAAGTAAAATAAGTTAAATTACTTAAATTTAAACCTGAAGGAATTTCAACTATATATTCTGTATCATAAATATCAGCAGAATTGTTGTTTGTTAAAGTACTTTGTAGAGAAAAACCACAGTTGGGGTTAGAATTGTTCCAATCTGGAGTAAAAAGTTGGTTTTTAACTAGGTTTGTAAAAGTCGGCGCATATAATAAGGTTAATGTATTTTTATCATCTAAAGAATTTAAACAATCTTTATTTAAATCTTCAGTACATGACCAACCAAAATTTAATTCTAGTTGTTCTGGAAGGGAAGGGTTAATACATGAATTTATAGTAGCATAAATAGTTATAGTATGAGACACATTCGCCAAGTTACCAAGTGAATATCTTCCTTCAAAAACATTATCTTTATTAAAATTAGTTATAGTACCATTATCAACTTTATAATCTGTTATAGTAATATTAGGAGTATTATTAGTGTTAATTGTAAAATACAAAAAAGGGTCTGAATAATAATTATAACTTAAATTATTTAGAGTAAATGTCCAAGAAATTTGTTTTGAACTTGCTAAAATTGAATTTTTATTTGATACATTGTAGTTTAATTGAAAATTTTTAAATGTATTAAAGTACATACTATTATCAACATATTCATTTTTATTCTTATCGTATATTGAAGTATATATTCTATATTTTTTTTGTGTAAGAATTTGATTTTCAACTATATTTTCTTGATCTTTAATAAACGGCAAATCACATTTAGTTAGGTCTTTTAAATTTATATTAAAATTAACTTTATCAACAGGATTAGTGTTACCAGCATAATAAATTTTGTCTTTTGTTATAAGGCTGGAAGAAAATATATCATTATTTGTTTCAGAAATAGTTTTAGATTGATTTTCTGAAGGAATCTTAAATTGAACTAATGGCCTAAATTCATTCTTAAAAATATTATACAAACAATTTTGAGTATACATGTAAAAAAAATACTCAGTACTGCGATTTAAATCATAATTTTGATTTTTATCACAAAAAACGTTGCTTAGAAATATATCTGTATTATAATAATGATCTGAAATAACAATTATTGATTTTTGAATACTATTAAAATCAGTCCCATCAGACACTACTAATGTTGGCTGACTATTATAATGATTATCAGCAGGAACAATAACATTTGCATTAAATTCAAGTTTTACTAAATCATTTAAAGCAAACAGGTTTTTACTTAAGGTAATTGTTTTATCACTAGAATTGTAATCAAAATCAATTAATCTGTTTAAATCATTATTATTTTTCTTGACTTTAAAGCTCTGATTATCAATAGATAAATAACTAAAATTTTCTAATTTAATTTTGATATTATCACCTATATTAACATCGGGGCCAATATTGAAACTTGAAGTAACAATTGCTTTATCTCCATTAATAAATTTATCAAGTGTATTATCATCTTTAGCTTTAACTTTAGTATAAGCTGAACCACTAAAGTCACTTAATTCAAAAAATATTTTGGATGGGGGCAATTTAACCATTTCATAACCAAAAGTGTTTCTTTCAATATTAAAGCTTAAATTAGTAAATATAGGGTTTGTATTGTGTAGTGTTATTTGATAAAATTCTCTTTGAGTATTGATTTGACAACTTTCTTTTACTGAAAAAGAAATAAATTTTGTTACATCTATAAAATTTTGAGGTTCATTAAATTTTATTTTAATATAATTCTCAACTGCCATTTGATCGGTTGCAAAAGTGAATTTATAACTTTTTGATTTATCACTTATATTTGTTTTTGGATATCCATCACTTAATATTAAATTTGTTTGTGAAAAATCATCAATAATTACATTTTCAGGCACATTAATTTCAAGTTCAGCACCTTTAGAAGCCGACACTTTAAAATAATATTTATCTGATGCCACACCGCTATAGACATCAATTGGTCCTTGAACATACTGATTACCACTACACTCATATTTTTCAAAACGAGCAATTGGTCTTTTGTCATAAATATTATATTGAAAAATAGAACTTGTACAATTAGAAGAAAAATAAAGATTAGATAATAAGTAGTCATTACAATTGGTTGGTTGGTTGTAAACTATTTTTAATTTAAAAGAATTCCCTACATCTAAATCATTATATTCGGTGTTATCATTTATTCTATCTAATTTTAATGTATACGGATAAAAAAGTTCTGATTCAGCTCCGTTTTTTTCAACTAGATAAACTTTATATCCAGTATTATTATAAATACTAAAAAATTCTAATTTTAAGTCATTTACAGGAATCCCTGTATTATTATATATTGTAACATATTTATAAAATAGGTCTTGTTCAGCACTATTTAAGTTACCAACAGAAACAGATAAACTTCCTTGATCATTTGAGATGGTAATATGAGGCAATAAAATATTTTCATTTATACTATTTGTATGATACCCAGGCTGGCTTTGGACACTGCAATAAGGTGTAAATTCTGTTTTATATTCATAATTAGTAGCACAATCCATTACCTTAAAATTTTCAGCAATTTCTAATTTATCAGTTACAGTTAAAGCAGCACTTAACTCTACTTCATAGGAATTAGTTTTATTTTGAACAGGAGTAATTGTTGCTTCTGGGTGGCCAACTACAGAAATGCTGCTTAAGTTTAAGCCTGGTGTTAAGATGCTATACTCTAATTTAAATTTTTGAATTATGTTATTTCCCTTTGGCTTTAGCGTTAATGTTTTGGTGAAGTTTTTATATCTAATTTCTTCTTTCTGAGCAGCATCATGGGTCATTTCCCAGCTGTATGGATTTACAATAAATGAATTATTATTTTTATCACTTTGAGCAATTTCATTACTATTAAAGGTTAATTCTTTATCAAAAAAAATACTATTATTTGCCCAATCACAATTTATTTTCACTCCATATTGTATGGCAATTTTAGATTTAGTTTTAATAGCTTCGCTAAATGTAAAAGTTAAAATTTGTCCATTTATTGTAACATTATTTTGTTGAAAAGTAGTTGTTTTATCAATTGAACCTGAGCCATCGTCTTTAAATGTAAGCAATTCTGCATTACTTTTAATAAATTCAAAACTAATACCAGCAGGTAATACTACCTTTAAAGTTTTGGTAGTTATATCATCATTTTTTCTATTATCAATAATATGTACAACTTCGATATTATCAGAACAGGCATTAAATTCTCGAACATTATTATAAGTTCCTGTTGTAGCGCCAGGAATAAAACTACTTGTATATAAAATTATTTCACTTCCGTTTCCAGTTACAGAACCACCGAGATCATAAGGAGTTTGTGCAATAGCAAAAGAAGTAATTAATACAAAGTAAAAACTTGATAATAGAAATTTTAATTTCATGATAGTATTTCTTAATCTCTCTTTTTATAAATTATTTTAAGGGAATAATAGGTGCTTGTATAATTTCACCAGTTAATAAAGAACAATGTAAGCGTGCATATGGTACTTTATTAAGGTTTTCTTTAGGAATTTTAACAGTTAAAAGAACCACACCATCATTTTCAATATATGAAAAGTCCTTACCTGAAGTAATAAAATGAGTATTATTGCTGTTATGGTACACGTTGTATTCATTAGTTTCAACTGCTTGGCTGTTACTACCATTCACTTCTAAAAATATTTTATTTAATTTAGCTGGGTCAGAAACAGTAAATTTAATTCTTTGCACCGTAGCGCCAATGGAATCACCAGTACTGAAAACTATTACTTTCTGAGCACTTAGATTTGTAATGTTTACAGTTCCTGCTCCAGCATTGTTTTGCCCATATAAATTTGAAAATAAAAAGGCAATCCCAATATAAGTTAGTATTTTTTTCATTTGTAATAATTATTTAGAACATGGGTCAGTACTGCTAGAAACAGACTGACACTCTGATTGCGATTGCATAAATATTTTATTTGTTGAGCCCTTTGGTACTTTTAAACTTTTGCGTCCACTATGTGATTTTGTATTGGCAGGTACCATAGAGGTAGTAATCGTCCCATTTTTAAAAGTATTCAAGTCTTCCACAGAGCTTTTCATGTCATAATCTTCAAAATTATCAAAGAACAAATCAGTACTTTGTGCATTTGAGCCCATGCCTGTTACTTTGTTGTGTTTATATCCAAAAAGAGCAGCGCTATTTATTCCTAAAGCATCTTTATGTTGAAAATCCATACCATTATATGGGTCATATCTTGTAATTTCAGATGCTTTTTTCCAGTTATTAGTATTGGCTACCATGGCTGATGCTCCAACATTAAACTGCCATAAAGGAGTAAAGGTAAAATAACCATCCGTCCTTCTGCCATTAACAGATTGTTGATTTCTATTTGTTAAATATGCCCAACTTGATTGCAATCTCCAAATACCTTTAGAACCTTCATAATAAGGATTAACAGTTGAATTAACAGTGCTTAAACCTTTGCAATTTACATCCCAAACATCACTAAACTGATTTGCAGATGCATTAAGTATTTTTAAGCCTACATAATTACTTAATCTATTGTTCACAATAGGATTATCATTTAAAGTAGACACATTCATAATGGCAATACCTGATAAGTTTCTTCTACCAGAACGAATAATTTTTAAGGTTTGCTTTCCGCTAGGCACTCCAGCTCCTCTATCAGCAACAATTTTACCACCTCTAACTGTTATTCTCTTTGTACCAGAAGTAAGTGTATTAATATCTGTAATATATATCTTAGCATTATCATCACTAATCATTTCATCGCCAGAACATAATAAATTATATAAACTAGAGTTAGGACTAATATCAAAAGAGCCATTTTTGATGGTAACATTAAACTTTAAGCCAAGGTTTTTATAGGCAGGTCCCATTCCATCATAAGCCCAATAAGATGGATATTTCATATTATATAATTTGTCGGTTTTGAATTCATTACCAACAGATGTAAGTAAAACTGAGCCCGTTTCTGCATCGTACAACTCATTTTGAGTGGTTACTTTTGAATTAAATTCTTCAGCTACTACTTTTTCTAAAAGCCCCATTCTATATATTACTTTTGTAGTTGCAATAGTTCTTACTCTAACTTGGTTTTTATTATAAGCACCTAATGCAAGACCAATAATAAATGGTAAAGCCACATTAAATGACTCTACATTCCAATGTACTTCTGATGAGTATGTATTGTCTTCAAAAGATTGAGAGTCAATTGAAAAATCTACATCTACCCCAACATTCCTTTTTTCAATTGTCCCATCAGGATTTACAACTTTTACCAAATTATCTAAATTTCCTTTATCATCTGTTTTATAAATATAATTTACAGAAGAGATTTTACTGCCAAATTCGTCTTTTACAGTTTTTGATTTAGGCTTGCCATTCATATCATTTAATTCTATACTGAAACCCTGAGAGGCGTCTAATTGAGTAACAGTATATACTTTAAGTAATTTAAATAACCATGGACTTACAGGTTTGGCACTGATATCGGTATTTCTTACTTTCATAGGAAAATCTTGAAAAGTATAAAACTCATTTTCAATAGAACCTGTACCTCTATATTTAGAATTAGTTGAACTAGATGAATTTAAATTTTTAACAGTTACTTTACTATAACCTACAGAAGGAGCGGGAGCAAAACTTTCTCCATAGGGCTTTTCAAGAAAATATCTCTCATTAGGAACTAAAATATTATCTTTTGCATTTTGAGAATATGCAATTGGTTCTTTAAAAGGGTTTTCTTCCCCTCCAACACCTGGCTCGTAAGCTGCTACACCTGAACTTATCTCAATCTCTTGACCACTTGCATCCTTGATTCTTTTAGTATATGTAAATTGTTGAGTATATACATTTTCAATAGTATTCATTTTGATTCCCATTGCACTGGCGGCATCACTAGTTTGTATTTGACTTACACGCAAACCACCACCTTTTTTCTTTAAATTATGAGAATACAAGCGAACATAAGATTTATCTGGATCAATTTCTTTACATTTACCTTGAGATAAAATAGCACCATTAGGGCTTTGAAAACTCTGTATTAAACCTTTAATTTCATTTCCACCTAATATAGACCCAAGAGAAGCAATACCATCTAAAATACTACCAGATTCAGTTATTCCATAACTATCTTTCTGAATATCTGGCGTATATAGTCTACAAAAATTTGCAGCAGCGACTCTTACTGGATTAACTTTATTTGCTGAGTTTGAACCTGTTTCTACTTTATCTAATTTAAAGGCAACGGTATTTTTAGATTTAATTACTATATTATTTTTATTTATTTTACAATATCCAGTAATAATTTCATATCTATCTTTATATAATAAGCTACTTTGCAACAATCCGCCACGATTTAAATTAACGCAAATTCTAAAATATAAATAATCTATATCTCTTATGTATTTGTTTATAAATTCTCTCTTCTTTTCATCTGAGGTTAACTGTTGATCGTCTTTATATAACTCTTCAGGTAAAGTCACATGTATATATTCTGTATTACTTAAATCTTCTTCAGGGCTTGAACCATCACTACTAAACCCATCTACTTTAACCATTTGCATTGCTACTTTATCCTGTACATAGGCATAATCATCTGACTCATATTTAACATTTATTTTACCCCCAGAAGGCAATTGAATTTCTGTTAAAGACCATGCTGAAGCATAATCATCAATACTATTATCTGTTTGATTAGTATATGGAAAATAAATATTATCCTTAAAATAAGATGTCGGTTTATAAACACCCCACCTATCAATTGCTTTGGGAGAATAGTCATAATTATTGGCGGAAGAAGTTGTTCCACCAGTAGTTACTTGCCTGTTATATACAAATTCATAGGGGCTAAATCTTTCTCTTTGAGATTCTTGATACGTAAAAAATATTTTCTTAAGTGTTAGTTTTCCTGTACCAGGTATATAATTTTGATAAGTACTTAAAGAACTTGAATTGCTAATAGTTCCAGTTATATTAGTATTTATATTATTTGTAACATTCGGGCACAAAGAATAGTCGTATTCAAAATAAACAGATTTCAAAGGGGTAGTTAAATCTTTTTTGGAATATAACTTTATATTATCCAATTTAAAAAGATTGGCAGAATTTGATTCAACAAAGCCATTTTCACCAGTAACACCACGTCCATCCAATCTTACTGAGACAGAAAATATAGCTTTACTATTCTTGGTTTCAATAGAACTTAGATACCAAACTTCTTTTACTCCATACACATAAGAACCCATATCGTCATCATCTTTAGATAACAACCCTAACTCAACAGCCGCTAAATAGTTTGATGAATTACTTCCAGATGTATTAGTAGCTAAAGGAGTTCTCCATTTAAATTCTGGAACTTTTTTATCATAATTAAATAAAGTATAAGATCCCATATCTCCATCAGATGGTCCTTCAATTCCATCTACATCTACATAATCTGGAGATAAGATAGCTGTAATTAAAAAAGAATGTGCATAAGCTGGTATTTCAGTTTTATTATAATTATGGTCTGTATTTCTTTTGTTATTACTTGATGCATCTTCTTGTGTACAAACTACTTCTCCTTTAGCATTGGGAGATAAAGGATCTGAATAAGTACCGCTTTTCCCAACAGAAAAACTCACTTCTTTATGCAGTTTATTATATACTGGTATTCCATATACATATCTTGATCCATCATCTTTCAATACTGAAATTTCTCCAATATGGTGTCCATTATTAGTTGTATATACTTTATCAGGTGAAGTATATAAATCTTTTTGAACACCAAAATTCTTTGCTTCATCAATTGATAAATACGAAAATACTTGGTTGCGTTTTTTTCTTTTTTGTCTTACAGTTCTCTCAACTTGCAAAGGAGTCTGACTATCAGCGGATTCTAATCTTAGGTTACTTCCATTAGTGTGGCTATTGCTTGCTTTATTTAAACCAATTCTAACTGGAGAAGTATTACCAAATTTATTAAAGTATTGATCATCTTCATCGACAGACATATCGCCTATTTGCTTGAAATAAACAGGCTCATAATCAATTTTTGAAGATGTACCAGAAAACCTATAAAAATTATCTGCTGGATTATCTTGCTGCCATCTTTCATTTTTACTATCAGACCAAATCATAGCAACATCTGCTCCCCATTTAACCAAATTTCCTGAAGCTATATCAACCCCAACTGATATATTATTTAAGGCATGAGATTCAACTGATGGATCACCTAAAATTCCTATTTCAGAAGTATGAGGTCTGAATGAACCTGAAACACCATGCCCACTCACTGCAAATATATCATAAGTATGATTGGTGATATGTAACATTGGGGCATTTTGAGAATACTGCGATTCTTTTTCTTTGTTCAAATCTAATAAAGCAGTTTTGTTTCTATTTGCTTTATGATTATTTAAATATCCATAAGAGCTATAGTCTAATACATTATCTCTTAAATAATCAGAAGACCCATAACCTTTTATGTTAGTTAATTCATCAGCTGAGAAAAAACCTGTTCCAAATTTTACGGATAATCCTATACCAAAATTTTCTCGAGGAAATTCTGCTTGAGGAAAATAGGTAGGAGCTCCAATGTTAAATTTACCATTTAAACCACCACCATTACTAGTATATTTGGAATCACCCTTAGAACCTGATATTGAAGGATTTAAACCATATTGAACAAGCCCTTGGGTTGAATTAAAAGTAAAAGAACCCCCTAATTCAAATTTAGATTTTTGACCAACGTTTCGTTGATATGCAACGCTTGGAGTAATAGATAAACCTTTATCTTTACTACTTGATTTTTGTAAACCAATAGCCAAACTATTCTTATTCGAGTTAGTTTTACTATTTTTACCGAGAGCAATTGATAAAGTTAAAGAAGCAAAATTTTCAATACCAATTCCTTTGTAATTATTATAACTTAAATCAATACCAACACTAGAATTAAGACTACCGTTAAATTTATCAACATCTAATTCAAATTCAGCTAACTCATAACTCTTACTACCTATAAGACCATAGGTAGTATTAGCTTTTTGATATCTTTCCTTATGAATTGGATCTCCTGCAAAATCATCAGGAATACCTCTCATATTTCTGTTTACAACTCCAGGATTTATATTCCATCCTAGCCCTACCCACGAAGCTTCTTGATCCATTGAAATTCCAGAATTGTAGGCTATGTTTACTGGATAGCCGTCTACATCCAATAATGGTATGTTATAGCTAAAATCGCCTGAGAACAAATCAACTAAATCTGAAGAGCCTACTTCCTGAAATGAAGAAACTTCTGGTTGTGTTGGTCCTGATGTTAATGCCCATGCTACACTTGGAGCAAAAAACTCTAATAAAAAATTGATCAACAAAAATATTGAAGTTGATTTAATAATTTTTCTTTTCATAACTCTACGTTAAGATTTTGTATTTTTTGTAAATTATCTTTTTCTATGCTAATATTAACATTACCAAATCCACCTACTTTATCATTAAAGTTTAATGTAAAAGTTTTATCATTTTTGAAATTTAGTGGACTAAAACCTAGCAAAAACTTATGATTGTTACCTAACTTAAATGACTTTTCAAAATGATACAAAACACAAGGTAAAGTATCGTTTTCTATAATTAAATTAAAATCTTTAGAAGCATTGTAAGACAAATAGTTAAACATTTCTGTAGATAAATTATTTAAACTTTGTGAATCTTTATTATTCTCCAATTCTAAAGTTAAAATAAGAATTTTAGAATTTTCATTTTTTAATTGCTGAAATAACTCTTTATTTATACTAGGATTTTCTTTTAATATCTGATAATCTTTTGATTGATACTGTAATAGAAATGAATAATCTCCTATCTTTTTTTCAACCAACATCCCATTATCTTTATCCAAAAACCATTCAAGGTACTCTTCTCTGGTATATTTGTTTTTAGTACAAGAGAAAATGAATATTAAAACAGAAATAAAAACTAGTTTACTGTAAACTTGCACCTTTATATTTTTTATTTATAAAGTCCGTTAATTCTTTAGTAACATCTTTTTGTTCTGTTGAATACAATACTGTATAGTTATCTCCAAAACCAATTATTGCTTCAATGCCTTTTTTTTCTGCAAACTCTTTTACATATTGTTGCAGTTGTTTCCATATTTGCTGTTTGTATTCATTTATTTGAGATTCATTACTTTCCACAAATTGATTTTCCCTTATATAATATAATTCTTTCAACCTTTCAAACTTTTGTATGTCAGTTGTTTGTTTTGATGTTTGTATTTTTTTTGAAAGCATCTTTAATTCAACTGACATGCTATCTATTATATTTTTTCTTGCCATTTGAGTAGCCGTTGCTTTCTTCTCAAGATCTTGTTTCATCAAAAAATTATCATTCAATGCAACAACATCTACATATACAATTGTTTTCTTATTTTGAAAAAAAATAATTATTCCACCAATTAATACAATTATTAAAATTGTTGCAACATTAAGAAGTATAATTTTTTTAAAACTAATCATGTATCTATTAATAAATAAAATTTAAATAAGATTGTTCTTTACCGTTAATCACTAATTTATAAATGCTTCCATCAGGTGAATTTAGTATTGAATTTAAATCCAAAACAAAATAATTATCCCCTAAAGTTTTATTTAAACCAAAAGTTAAACCATTTACTATTTCGACTTTATTAGAATTATATATTTTAAAATCTAATGTTCCTGCATTGTATTTTTCACAGTATTTGAAAAAAAGTTTGTTAACATCCAGCTTAATATATTGATTATTTGCTTCAGATTTTGAAACCTCATAATATTTATTATACAATCCATTAATTATTGTATTTGATAGAACTTCTCCGCTTTCAAAACATTGACTTTCCAATGGTGATATCTTGCATAATATCATATCCCCTTTTTTCAATGAAACTTGTAAACTATTAGTATTTACTCCATCTATATATTTACCATTTTGAAACCACTTATAAAAAACATTTCCACCAAAATTTTGACCAGTTGCAGTAAAATTTACTATTTGATTACTACTTACAGGCAAAGCTACATCACTTTTTAATTGAACAATAGGTAATAAGCTAGGTCCTTTAGAAAATGTTAGTGAATTAGAAACTGCATCAGTAGATAAATAACATTGTTCTTGACTTGAATTTAAATTTTGTACTTTACATTGAACTATATCATTTTCTTTAAAATCACTATAAATTATTGAAGAATCATTCAAATTCAAATTTTGCCCATTTAATACCCAACTATACTTTAACCCAGATATATTACCTATTGCTGAGACCTTTACAGGTTGATTATCACATATTACAGAACCTTTATTTCCTTGAATTGAAACGTTAATTGAAAATACATCTTTAACTAATACGTTTTTTGTTGAGTTATATACACATTGTGAACCTGTTGTATATGTATAAACTAAATTATTATTTCCTAATTGACTAGGAATAAACTGATTATTACTAACATTATCTCCTGAAAACACACCACCTGAAGGCGTTGCATTTAATGTAATAGTATTTGTTGATTGACATATTTGAGTTGGTAAACTACCCCAACTAATATCGACTTGTGGTGAAACAACTGTACTTTTACTTACGCTACTTGTGCAACCTTCTGATAATACTGTATATTTAATAGTCCGTGTTGAATTATAAGGAGCAAAAGCTAATAATGAACCTGATAAATTAGTGCCATTTTCACTAAAAACACCTCCTGTAGGTGTTGCAGTTAGTAAATAATTTGAAAGCTTCTTGTCTTCACAAATTGTTGATGGCAAATCAAATACTAAATTACTTGTTAAACCTTTTATTGTTATCGTTTTTTTAACTGTTTTTTGACATCCAAAACTATTTGATGCAACCAATGTATATTCAGTAGTTGTCTGTGGACTAGCCACTGGATTATATATATTACTTTGATTTAAAGAAGCTGATGGAGACCATAAATACTGACTCAAACCTTGTGTAGCAGTTAAATTTGCATTATCTCCTTTACAAATTTGATCTGAAGAAGCTGAAATTGTAACTGTTGGAAGTGGGTTAATTGTTACTGCAAAATTTGCAGTAGCAGAGCATCCACTACTATTTGTTCCTGTTAATGTGAAGGTTGTATTTGTTAATGGGGTTGCAATAACTACATTTTGAGTTGAATTATTTAAAGATATAGAAGGAGACCAAGAGTAAGTGCTTAATCCAGAAGTGGCTGTTAAGGTTGTATTTTGACCAGAACATATACTTGTACCTTTTGATGAAGTTATAGTTATTATGGGTTTAGGATTTACTGTCACAGTAGCCTGACTTGAAATCAAACACCCATAGGAAGTAGTTACATTTGCAGTATAGGTTTGAGTAGTAGAAGGTGTTGCTATTGGATTCGAAATTGTTGTAGAAGACAATCCTATTGCAGGTGTCCAATTGAATGTACTTCCAGAAGGTGCACCATTCAAAGTAAGATTAAATCCTGCACCACCATTACATATTGTTCCACTAGCGACTGAAACATCAGGAACATAGGAAGCAATGAACATATTTGAAAAACCTCTACCACTTGTTTGTCCTGATGGTAAATTAATTTTTGATAAATTTATTCCTGTACCAGTATTTAAATCTGTTCCATTGAATACATTTAACTGATTACTCGTAGTTGATTGATATAATTTTCCATCTCCTCCAAATTTAATATCACATGAATTTGATGCCGAGTTAGAAATTGTTTTAATTGATTGATAAATTAAACTACTAGTGGACTTAGTTACATCTAACCAAATTAAACTCGTATTTCCAGTAAAACTTACATATAAACCTTTACTGTCAGGAGTAAATTCACAATCGTAAGCTGCACTATAAGTATTACCTATCCAACTATACCCACCCCAAATTCCAGCAACACTTTTGGCTCCAGAAAATAAACCTGTTGAATTATCAAAATTATATAATACAATAGCATCACTAAAATTGCCCCAACCAACAATATCATTTACAGTTGAAGCTTTTGTTCCATCCCAAGAAAATTTAAGAGATCCTCTCTCCCAGTCTGAACTAAATGTCTCACTTGAATTCACTTGTGGAGCTACACTTGAAACTACTGGACTTGATACACCAGTAGAAGTAACTAAATATGAATAGATTTTTGTAAAACCAGCTCTATTTAATAAGCCTGATTCTCTTGTTGAAACCCAAATATCTTTTCCATTGGCATGAAATGTAGCATCCAATTGTTCAGTAGTTCTATAAGTTCCTAATCTAGTAGGTCCAGCCACTGTACCTGTGGAAATGTTTAATGTCCAATAATTTAAACCATAAGTTTGAGTTGTTAGTGCATCGTCGGTAGTAAAAATATATGCAATATTTTGAGATTTAGGATGTTTTACAATTAAAACTCCATTAACTGAACTAGAAGAAATCCCACCTGGATTTCCAGGCGTTTGTCCATTCTCATTTCCAGATAAAAGTCCTGAATATTTTAAAATATTTTGCTTATTAAAAAGGTTTCTACCACCAGTGTAATATAATAAATTTCCTAATTCATCACTAATTGTACTTGTACCTTCATATCCAACAATAGAACTAAAGTTATTAGTAATATTATTAACATTAAAACTTAATGTGCCATTTCCATTTGAAAAATTAGCAAAAACACCTGAACCCATAAACCAATTGGAGTGTGTTTTCCATTGCCATCTAGTATTACCATTATTACAATTTTGTCCAAATGTTGAAAATTGAATAATTAATACCAATAAAAGTAAAATATTATTTTTCTTCATAATTTTAAAATTATTTGATTATCAAGCGATAATCATTGTACATAGTAGATGCAACAACCTTATCACCACTCATGCTCAAATAAGTACCAATATCTAATAAAGTAGAATCATTTATATTTTGATTATTTAATTGATTAAAACTAATTTTAAAATCAATATTATGGTTTTCATTTATTTTGTTGAAATTTACTTTTATATAAGATAAATTATCGGAGTTTGCCTTAAATCCAAATTCAATTAATTCATATATTTCGTTTTGATTAAAATTAATTGAATAAATACTTTTAGTATTATTGACATTAATATTTATATTATTATTAGTTAAAGAAATAATAATATCACGAAAAATTTTCAAAGTAGATTTAGTTAAAAAACTACTATCACTTGAATAGTTTAATATTTTATTAGTATTATCAATAAATATTGACTTACCTTGATTAATTACATTAACAAAATCACTACCAACCTTTATATAAATTCCTTGACTATTTTTATTCAAGTAATAAGTTGTTGAATCTTTTATTATATTGTCTTCTATCATATATAATGAAAAATTCAAAACTACAGGGTCTGATTGCGTAACAATATTTTTTATCAAATTTAACTTAGAACTTAATTCATTTCTAGCTATATCTTGACCTAAGGATACAAAAAATCTACTTAAGAAAAATAACAGTATTAAATATTTTTTATTAGAATTTAACATTCGTAAAATTTAATTAGAATTTATCAATATTAAGTTTTGAATACAAATATGACAATTATAATTTATTAAACAAATACTTAACTCAAAATAACTTCCTTATTATTACCTACTAAAGTGACCCTTTAAATGTATTTTTTGAAGCTTGACGCAGATATTTAAAACCTTTTTTAAGTATTAAATATAAATAAACTAATAATAAATAACTAAACTATTGTATCAAAAAAAAATCAAAAAATACGTGATATCATTATCTCATTAAAAAAAACAATATTAATTATCCAATGTTTTAGTATTTTTAAGTGTTAGAAAAAATAATATATAAAGAGTTTCACTCAATTTTTTACTTTAATATACAACTTGAAATTTGCCACATGTTCTCTAGAATCGAAAAGGTAATCATTCAATTTTACTTGTTCAATCCAATTAAATTCATCCATACTTTTTATCCAAGTGTTAAGTTCTGTAGGGTTGCTACACGAGCCATTAATCAATATGGTATTTTGTTGAAAAATAGTTTTTTTAATTTCGTTTTCAATTACTTCTTCACTTGGCATAATTTGCATTTGCGTAAGTTTTATTGAAGTAGGAACTGTAGCCGCTAATCTATCTGCATAGAATGAAATTTTTGAAGGAGTGTTCCATGCGACTTTAGTTAAAAATGATTCTTTTTTGCTTAATTGGTTTTGCACACTTTCAATCAATGAATAGTAATTGCCTGAACCAAAACGAGCTTGTTGTAAGGTTTTGTTTTTGTCTGACCAAAGAGTAAACAACGCAAAGTTTACCAATAAAATAACTAAGAAAAATACTAGCATTCCCATGCCTGCTTTTTTAAACAAGCTTTTTTCTTGCCAGTCGCTATTTTCTTGGTTGATGCTTGCTATTTGGGTACAATATGCTCCATTTTTTAATAAAAATTGTAATCCTACAGCATAAGCTACTACAGCATTATTACTGATATAATCATCCTCAATTTTAGTTTTTTGCAACTCATTTTCAGTTGAAACAGAGATTGTATTAATTTCATTATCAATAGAATGAATTGTATATGAACCTAAATTTTGTTGGTTCAAAGTTGATTCTAAAAATGGTATAATGATTTCAATGGAGAATCCTCCAAAGCTAATAGCTAAAGGAATTTTAATAGTTTTGTAAAAAGTATGCAATAATTCGTCAAGTTGATTTTTGCGAACTATTGAAACATGCTGACCATTTTTATTACTGAATTGTTGTAAATAAAAATCATCATCCTTGGCATTGGGAATTATTTTTGATACAACTTTACTATCGTTAGCAATGCTCTCCTCTAATTTTTTGTGTAAAAATCCTTTGCCATCTATTTGAATTACAATAGGATAATCGTTAAGTAGTTCAGCTTTTAATTCCTCAATTGTAAGCCAGTTTTTAGCTTGGGCAACAAGTTTTATTTTGCCTTTTTCAATGGCTAAAAGTACATAGGAATATTGTACACTGCTATCAGTATTTATTTTTGCAGCAACACCTGCAATTTTTTCATGCTTCAATATTTTATCTTTAATATTCTGAAGCATGGTATTAATAAATAATGGTAGGGCGTATGAAAACCAATTGTTTAGATTTGGTTTTGGTTCTTGTTCTGCTACTAAAAATCCATTTTAACACAGGAATTCTTGACAATAATGGCACTCCAGAGCCCTGGTCTCTTTTTTCTGATTTTTCTAAACCTCCCAAAACCACCATTTCATCATTTTTCACTCTTATCATTGATTTGAATGAACTTGTTGAAGTGGGTGGTGGGCCTGATGGCGGAATTTCGGTAAAATCTGTATTTTCAACATCAATATCTAACGTAACTTGATCATCTCCAGAAACTGATGGGTTTATTTTAATTGAAAGATTGGCTTGTACTTGGTTAAATTGCTGCGTTCTTACTACATTGGTAGTAAGTGAACCAATGGTGTTTTGAGTAGATAACTCATAATATCTGGTACTACCTATTTTTAAATTGGCTTCGTGACCGTTTAAAGTAGAAAGTTTGGGAGTAGATTCCACATTGATATCTCCTTGCGATTCTAAAGCACTAAGACTTACATAAAAATTGGGTGTCACTTTTCCAATATTAAACACACTATTTGAAGGTAACAAACCAAGTAGTTGATTCACTGATTTTGAATTGAATGTAAAATCAAAACCAGGAAATATGGTTCCTTTGCTTTTCTGTTGAGTAGAATCTAATCCTGCTGCTAAACCTGTTTTTGTTAATCTAGTTTTTGATACTGTTACTAAAATTACTTCAATCGTAATCATGGGCACTACCCTATCAAGTTGTTTTACAAAAGCTTCTATTTCTTGCCCTCTAATTTCAGAGCCACTTATTAATAAGGCATTTAATTCTTTAAAATATTTAACTTCCACTCCTTTTTTTAAGTCGGCTGGAATATTTTCTAGAATCACTTCTGCTGAACGATGTTGTAACTGAACCACTTTACTTGTTCTTAAGCCTTCTAAAGCTCTTTCTCCAATCAAATACACATTGTTTTCCTTTTTGAATGTGTGTTCAGTACCTTGTAACAAATAGGATAGCATTTCTTCAAAATTAACTCCGTGGATTTTACTAGTTGTGTTTCCTTTAGGATCTGAAAACATAAAGTAATTAACTTTTGATTCTTTGGCTACAGATTTAATTATATCGGCAATGCTTACATTTACAGCGTCAATGTTAATACTTACTTTTTTATTAATACTGTCATTGATTACTTCAAAGTTAAGATTGTCAACATTTGATTCTTTGTTATTTGAATTGTTTAAATAATTCTTTCTTTGATTGTTAGACGAATTTCCATTGCCAGATGATGAAGTGTTGTTGGGATTTTGCTCTGCACTTTCAAGTAAGTAAAAATTATCTTTTGTTTTAATTAATTTTAAGTTGTTTACAAATGCCATTTTATCAATTGCATTGTCAAAAGGCATGTTTTCTATATAAACAGAGATAAGTTTACTGCTTAATCCTGAGGCTAATATTAAGTTTTTCTTGGTTACTTGGGTAATTCTCTTACTAACTTTAGCCAATGAATCATTCTGTAAATCAAGACTTAACTGGTCATTATAAGCGTTGTAAACTACATGTAAGTCTTTAGGTTTAGGTTTTTCTGCAATAATTGGGGCTGGTTCAAACTTTTTAAAAGACATAATTGAACCCACCACATCCATTTCCAAACCATATTCCTTGCACAAAAAAAGCAAGATGCTGGCTACTTTTTCATTGGTAAAATTGTTTACTACTTTAATATTTAAGGTGGGGTCAATGCTGATATTGAGGTTATTGGTTTCTGCCAAGCCTCTTAAAAATTCCTGTATTGAAACTCCAGAAACTGAAAAATCTACCACTTCTTTTAAACCAGGCAAGGAACTATTGGCCAATTCGTCTAGCTTGGTTTCAATGGTTTTTAATCGGTCAGCTTGCTGATTTTGAGCTTGTAATTGAAAATTTACAAGTAAAAAAAACAAGGTTATTTGTAAGTATTTTTGAATTTGTGCCAATGCTTAAAAATTAAATAATAATGAGTAGATTTCGTCAAATGATGTTTCTCCAGCTTCAAACATATCAAAAGCATTTTCAGCCAAGTTTTTCACTTTTCTTTCTTTTAATAAGTTTGCAACATCAAAATTAGCATTTTTTATATTAACTGCCAACTCACTATCAATAGGAATTATTTCATATACAGCTTTTCGTCCTTTATAACCTGTATAATGGCATTCATCACAACCTTTTGGTAAATAGTGTTTGTGTATTTTTCGGAATGGTGTAAACTGACGAGGATATAATTTTTCATCAAATGGATGTTCCTCTTTACAAAACGGACACAATTTTCGCAGCAATCGCTGTGCAACAGAGGTATTTAATGTGTTTGCCACTAAAAAGGGAGGAACCCCCATATCAATCAAACGTGAAATTGTTCCCCATGCTGAGTTTGTATGTATAGTTGAGAGTACTAAGTGCCCAGTTAGTGCAGCCCTAATTGCCATAGATGCTGTTTCTGCATCACGAATCTCACCCAACATAATCACATCAGGGTCTTGACGAAGAAATGTTTTTAATGCTGCCGCAAAAGTTAAACCTATGTTATCCTTTAACTGTACCTGGTTTATACCTTCAAGCGTGTACTCAATGGGGTCTTCTATAGTAAGTATGTTTCTTGATTCTTTGTTTAGCAGTTTTAGTGTGGCATACAATGTGGTGGTTTTACCCGAACCTGTTGGTCCACTAATTAGTAAAATTCCATTTGGGCGTTTTACCCCTTCTAAATAATTGGCTAAATCAAATTCATTGAATCCTAATTGATTGATATCTATATGGGTAGCATCGTTACTTAGTAAACGCATTACCACTTTTTCGCCATGTAGGGTAGGAAGTACCGAAACACGAATATCAAATTTGTTACCAGCTTCACTTTGAAAAAAAATCCTTCCATCTTGAGGTAATCGTCGCTCAGAAATATCTAAGTTCGACATGATTTTGATTTTATTTATAAATGAAGGATATTCATTTTTCCCCAATTTATAACGTTCAACCAATAAGCCATCAATTCTTAAACGTACTCTACATTTCTCTTCATAAATCTCAATGTGAATATCACTACTTCCTAATTTTTTGGCATCATTAATTAAGTCAACCACAAAATTATCAGAGCTACCAGTGTAATCACTTGCCTTTTTAGCATTGCTATTTTCTTGCTGATTTTCTCTTCTATAATATTTTATAAGTGCTTGTAATACAATATCTGCATTGCATTTATGTGCATTTACATTGTAACCAGTAATTATTTCAAGTTCTTCAATTATTTCATTGCCTTGATTTTCATCAATATACACACTCAAAACGCCATTTGTAAGTTCTTTAGGCAATATTTTATAATGCCAAGCTTGTTCCTTAGAAATAAGTTGTGATGTTTCGGTGGTTAATTCGATGGTTAACATTAATTACATTTTTGGTTCAACAAATGTAAGCAGAAAATAATCATTTTGTAGTGAGATTGAAAAGTGTTGACATACAAAATAATATAAAATAAATACCATTGCCTGAATTCCTGCCAAGGGTATCGTTTGTTTTTTATATTGAAAATAAAACCCAAATAAACTTGCTATAAATAAACTTGAAATCATAAAAAAAATATAATGCACATGCGAAAAACAAAACGACAGCACAACAAAAAAGAGAATATCCCCAATACCAAGCATATTGTTTATAATATTAACAAATGATTTGTGTTTGACAGAAAAATAGGTAGTAATGATAGTAAACATAAATCCACAAAAGGCATTGTTTATCAAACAATTAATTAGATATTGATACCAATGATTTTGTTTTAAACTTACAATTACAAAACCTAACATTAACAAAGGTAAAAGCCACCAAGATATAGCTCTTTCTTTAAAATCTTGGTAGGTAATTACTAATAATAGTGCAACTATGTAAGTGAGTAAAAAAATCAATCTTTTGTAACCTCTTTAAGGTTTTTATTGTGGTCAATTTCCCAAACATTGAAAGTGCCATCTCCATCAAAATCAACAACAGCTGTAGCTTTGGCTGCAAAAGTAGTTGGGCTTGCTTCTGTAATTTCTATTTTATAATTGGCAGAACCATTTCCATCTGTAGCAAGTGGAGCTTGTTCGTAACCAATTTCATTTAAGTCTTTCGAATATTTAGAGTGCTCAAAGAAAAATGTTTTTTCAAGTGTATGAACATGTTCTAACTGTAATTTAGCCTCTGTACCTTTAGTTTTTGATATCAAAGGCATTAAGTTGGGCAATGCTAAAAGTACCAATATCCCTACAATAACCAATACTACTAATAATTCAGTAAGCGTAAATGCTTTGAGTTTATGTTTTGAAGAATTCATTCATTTCAAATTTTGAATTGCAAATTAATAGAAATAAATCCAAAATGTAAAAAATTAATGGAATGATTGTGAATCATATTTTACATCTCCCATTTTTTCACTTATTATAAATTAATTTTGATTGACTCTTTTTTCAATTTTTCAATTTTACATTCTTAAAATTGTATTTTTTAAAAAGGCTTTGTAAATATATTGTTGCATTTCTGTTTTGTTGCATTGTGTACATTTGTAACGTTGACGACTTTTGTATGTACCCCATTTAATAAGTTTTGAATTGCATCTATCACATTTACAGCTCATAATTATAGTTTTTTGTTTGGAGTTTTTTTTGTTTGAGACCAGAGGGCATCAAAATATAATGCTGTGAGCCCACAGGGCATCACAGAACGCCACTTGCCTTGATAATTTACTGTATTGTATTTTTTAAAGAACCCACAAATCTGGACCAGCTAAGCTAGGACTTCCTTATTTTGGATACTAAAATACTACAAAAAAGAAAGCGGTTGATACTTTGTACCAACCGCTTTTTTGCACTTTTATTATTTTAAAATTCATAAAATACTGATTATCAATTTGTGTATTTTATTAAACTAAGCCACCCACAAATCTGGACCATTACCATCTTCATTTAATGATTCACTACCTCCCAAAACTCCTTCTAATATCTACGATCATTACTAAAAAAAATATATTTAAAATAATATAGATTAGAGCCACTCCAATGTAAATGTATCTAGAATATTTTGTTTTTGTAATAAATTCAGGCTCTTTTCGGTTTTTATAAAAAATATAATTAAATATAGCTATTATCGTAATTCCCAAATAATATATATAAATCGGAACAAATCCTTCTTTTCCAGTAAAGTATAAAATACTGTCCAAAATACATATAAAAAAAGTTATCATTTGTAGTACTGTTAAAATAATAATTGAATGTAAGAATGGAGCTTCATTCGAATGAATTTTACTTAAATCTCCTCTGTACACGTATTTTGAATAAACAAAAAATATACTGAAATATATAATATCATATAAAAATTTCATAACTATCTTTTATTAGAACCAGGAATACCCAAGAAATTAAAAACTGGTTTCATTACATTGAATCCTGCACTATAGGTTTCATTTGGATAATGACTACCAATTTGATCTCCAATCGCAGCAGAAATTGAATATGCTGGAGGTAATAATAAAGTCGTACCATTAAATAATTGCTTTGCATACATTGTTTGATTGTCAATTTCTCCACCTCTATAACTCATATAGGTATCATAAATTCCATATCCTCCAAGAAGCTTTCCTCCATAACCTACTTTAGTACTCCAATTTTTAGCAAAAGAAAACTTACCTCCTGTAGCACCATTTCCTCCCCAAGATTGGAATCTGAATTTTAAGTCCTTTCCCATCCAAGTTCCAAACTGTTTACTAAATAAGGCTTCTTCTGTAGTTGCCAAACTATTACTTAAATACCAGTCCCACTTAACTTTTACATCCATTTTACTATAATAATGAGGACCATTATATCCAAATCCAGCTGCATAACGATTATTTCCAACCCATTTATTATCCACTACTTTATAATCTTCATATATATCAAAATTAGTAGATTTTCTAACCGTACCCTCCACAAAAATTGATGCATCTTCTATTGGAGGATCAAATCCACCATCTGGGTCAACTGTAGATACAGGGTTATTCCCCATTGCTAAGAATGGAGAAAAGTATTGGTGCTTGGGGTCAGTAGTTGTCCATTGGCATCTAATAGGGTCATAATTACGCAATAAAAATGAATTAAAACCAGTTTCTTGGTCTTTTTCTGCAAAATTACCTTGGTAGCCGTAGCGGTTATTGTTGTTGCCTCCAAAGGTATTGTAATTTAATGGCAAACCATAAGGGTAATAGTTTGAAAGTGAATATCCTCCAGAGGAACGATGCAAGCTCATATCCTCACTGAAAAGGCTTCTTATATTTCCCAAATTGTCTTTGAGTTCTATGGTTATGTCTTGGGAATTTAAGCTTGGGTTAATATTTACTACTCCTATTCTACCAGTTCCATACACATGTATTTCAGAAAGCAATGGTTTTTTTCCAATGTTATAATCGGGGTTTTGATAAATGGCTAATACATTGCCAGAGTAATCATTTACGTAAAATTCTTCGTAATTAGGTGTTGGGTTGCCATTGCTAAAACCTTGTTTTTTGAAGCGGTAGCCTGCTTCGTTGTAGTCAAAATTGGCTATTGGGATTTTATATGAAGAGTTAGTATCAAAAACCTCTTTTAGTAAATTATTAGCATTGTATATATAATTTTTAGTGCGAGGGTTATATACATTATTAGGGGTTTCAGTTATGGTTTGCCCTATGCTGTTGTATGTATAATTGTTATAGCTTGTTAATGAGCTTAATTGGTTTGAGTTGGATTTATAATTGTATTTACCAACAAAACTATGTAATGCATGACCTTGGTAATCGGTTCTTCTTAAACCCAATATATTGCCATTTAAGTCATAGGTGATGCTGTCTTCCCTAAAACTTGTTTGTGCTACAAGGGTAGTATCTAAGTATTGGTTGGTTTTATTTAAATTGGCTTTATAATTTGCAGCTATGTATTGATATTTGTTGTTATATGTATACTCATAGCCTTCTAAATATTTTGAATCTGAAGCCCATACGGTACCAGATATTAAGCCTGTATAATTATTTGTAGTATTTTTATAGGTGGATAATGTGGAATTCCCTTTTATATAATCACCACTAAAATAATCAATTACCATATTAAAGCCATTATCGTTCACTACATAAGGGTTGTTAATTGCTTTTAACCAACCTTGAATGGTATATACCATTTCTTGTGTTTGTGAGCCTAATGTTTTTGTTTTTAGTGGACCATGTAGGTAATAATCGTAAGAAGCTTGCTTGTCAAACTGGTTTAAATTACCAATTTCTTCGTCATTATTGTAAATCGGGATTGCTTTAAATGAAGTATATACATTTGATAATCTATTATCGGCATCATATTCATAGTAATGTGTAAAACGGTCGGTTGAATCATTTCTTTGATAAGCCACTTCTTTTACTTGCCCTGTTGGTGTATATTTATAGTCTATCCTTTTATAACCTAGTCCTGGTATTTTTTGTAACGTCCAAGTGATTTGTCCTCTGTCGTTATAAGAATAAATGGTTAAGTAGCCATTGTCTTTGGTGGTATAGCTTACTTTTCCTGCTATAAATTGTTGGTTGAGGCTATCATCCAATGGTAGGTCATAAAAAGTTTTAATTACTTCAATTATTTGGCCGTCACTAGAAATAGTTGGGTATGCAAAATTTTGCTCTACACGGTGCACTAAATAGGTGTTGGTAGTATCTGGATTTAAATAAGTGGCCAATGGATAAAAAATGGGTCTGGTGGTCTCGGCATTCAATCTTGAAGTAGTTGGAGCTTTGGGTTTGTACACGCCTGCTTCTATTATTCTGCCCAATATATCATAATTCACATAAGAAAAGGAAAAGGTTTTGGCTTGTTCGGCATTTTGAGTAAAACGAATTTTGTCATCTTTACGGTATATAAAATGAGTTGTACCAGCATCTTTAGATGTAGTTTTTACTAATCTTCCTTTAAAATCGTATTCGTTAATTGTTTTGTCAATAGAATCATAATCCATACCTTGGTTTAAAGCTTTTACTCCGTTAGGACTAATGGTTACAATGGGTAAACCTTTTAAATTGTAATAGGTGTAAGAGGTTGTTTTACTTGGAACATGATACTCAGCTAGTGGCTTATCTGATTTATCAAAATAAGTGAAAGTTTCATTGTCTATTAGGATATTTTGTGAGTTATACACTTTTTCACCATCTTTTTTTGATGCTATGTACACATTTGAATTTAAGTCAGAAAGTGTAAGATTTTCTTCTTGTGGGAAAACCAAATTGTTTCTTATATTTATATATCTTCCTAAGATGTTTTTATGAATGGATTCTGAAGATACAGAATTAAATGTTATAATTGAATCTTTGGAAGTATGCCCAGATCCTAAATAATGATAATCTCCTGGAAGAGTAGAACCTAAAAGCAAGTTGCTTCCATCTTTTTGGTAATAAGATCTTGTGTATGGATACTTAGTGACAGGTGTATTGGGTTCTCTGATAGAGGCATTGGCACAGGTATCACATTTAACATTGTTTTCACTATAATACCAGCCAAGAGTATAGAGAGAATCAGTTCCAACTTCTTTAGGGGCTTTTTCAAATTGTTTAGTACTATCGTTATCAATATTGTCAAAATCTAGGTATGAATATTCTTGCCCATGTTTATTGGTTACAAAATTGTTTCTGTATTTAAAATCTAAATTTTCCCAAGGGAGTGCATTGTCACCACAAGCATTAATAGTTGATGTACGATATGCTGTAGGAGCTGGAAGGGTGCTAATTGCCTGTCTGCCTTGTATATCATAAATATTTTGATTAGTTAAAATCACCCCTCTTGAAATATTTTTCACCTGTGTTTGTATGCCACTACCTAGTTCATCGAAATAGGCTCTTGCCGAACTTATTACATTTCCATATTCATCATAAGAGGTAGTTTCGTACCAGTTATGGTTTTCATCGTCAAGGGCAGCTATGCTATCATTGCTACTTATTTCAATTTTTAAATGTGCTCCACGTACAAGTCTGTATCCTGGTTTCACAATTACAGCCTTCTGGCTTTTGAATGTAGCAGCAAAAACACTTATATATGGAGCTTTGAATTTATTTATTAGATAATCTGGTAAAACTATTATACAAGGCTCTGAAGTAGAATCAGAAGGATATACTTTATCTTTTCCGTTTACAAATAATTTAATTGGGTAAATTGCCTGGCAAGAGCTGCCATTTTTATTTGTAATAGAAATAGAATAGGATGCAATTGCGGGATTAACAATTTTAATATTGTATAAACCGTTTGTTGAAGAGCCTGTAATTAATACATCTAATGGATTAGTAGAGTATATATTATACTTTGAGCTCATATCGGTAATACCACTGAATTTTAATGAGTAACTACCTTTACTTACTGAGAAACTATTAGCAGGAAATTTTAACTCAGTTAAATTATTGTTTAAACTGTCTTTTAGTACATAAGAAGCCGCAGAATCACTACTACAATTTGGGAGTACATTAATGGTTTGTGTAACAGAACTTGATTTGCCACATGCGTTGGAGGCAACAAATGTATAGGTATAATTTCCTGCCTTTGTAAGTTTTTGTCCAATATTAATGCTTTGATTTTGATATAGTTTTGAACCACTTGAAGCAGTAGTACTTTGAATCAAAGTATTTGTATTGTCGTAAATAGCCAAATAAGTAGTAGAAACGGAAACTCCAGTGTTAAAGGAAATGTTAAATGGTTGATTAACATTCACTTGAGTAGGGATAGAAAAAGTAGGAATAGGTTCAAATTTGGTGTATGATTCTTTGGTAAGAGTAAACGTTTTTTGAACTCCCTTATCTTCCCCATAACAACCATCCCATTTTTTGATTCTCCTACTTACCCTCACTTCAAAAGTAACAGAGCCTGCAAAATTAGGATTAAAATTAACAGTGATATATCTACCAGAGGAGCTATTATTATTAGTTTTTGTCATGCTAGCTGTACCCCAGTTTGGACTTGTACTATTTATGTCATACAAAGTTGTTAAAGCACCCTGATTACAACTCCAATCACTTAAGGGTACAGGACCGTCATATTCCCATGTCCATGTTAATTGATCACAAGGCACTCTTTGGTCTGTTTGTGCATAAGTTGTTAATTGAAACATTACCAAACAGCAGATAACTATGTATTTTATTACAAATGTTTTCATTTTATTTTTAAGCTTTTTTTACTGGTATAAAATTGTTATAAATATTGTATTTGACTATTTTCGTTTTTTTTAAATAAAAATTTAAAACTTAAGAAAATGCAAACGTTTATAAAATAAATGGTAGAATTACTTTTTGAAATGGTATTTTCTTGAAGTGATTTGCCTTTCTCCTTTATTAGATAAAATTTCTTTATAGGAAGCGGTAAGCCTACCAATTGCATCATATTCAAATCTTGTATACAAATTATCATTGTCTAAAATGGCTTCTAGCTCCCCTTTAGGAGAATAAACATAGGCATTAGAAGCTGCTAATAAAGGGGTTACTCTAAAATCATCAAAAAAGATGTCTTTATCAAAAGATTGATTCCAACAACCAATTTCTAATATTGAAATACTAGTTTGTACAGGTATTATTAATGTAAGCAAATACCATGAACCTGCTTTTGCTGTTACAGATGGTGAAACAAATATTATTTGTCCATTATCAATTTTATAATACAAAGAACTTGTTGCATTGTCCATTAAAGACTCATTAGGTATATAAGTCCAAACACTTGCTTTGTAGGCTTTGTTTTTTTCTAAATTAGGTTTTCTAAATATAAATCCTTTTCCACCTGCTTTTAACTGTAATGAATTTTGACCAGTATGAGAATATACATTACTAACAATGCCTTCTTTAAAATCTATACCACTCTCTTGTATGTTATATTCAGCTCCAGAATAGGCAAAATCATTGTACCTAACATTGGCAGCCGTAGCTATTACTTTTTTAAACTCAGGGTCTAATTTTGTTGCAGTAAACTGATTGTTAATATCACTTGCCTCAAGACCATGAGAGTAAACATCATATTTTGTTACTTTACTTTGTAATTCCCATTGAATGGTTGAATTAGTTGATAATCCTGAAGCACTTGGTTTGCTATTATCAATATGGGCAAAGCTTTCGTCCATTCTCCAAATATTAGAAACCACTTGATTATAATAGGGAGAATAAACACCTAATGAAGAACTTGGTTTAAGCACTTTTGCTGTATCTTTTGACCATGTTTGTTTAGATGCTCCTACAATTTCTTTGATTTTTGTACCAAAAGTCAAATTTTGTGCTTCAGTTAAAGCATAATTATAAGGGTCTCCATTGGTTCTGTAGCTATAATTAATTCCAACTTGTGAAAGCATGTTCTTATTTTGGATATTATTTATTTTTAGTCCCATAGAAGAATAGGTTTCATAAGCAGGAATAGCATACGAATAATAAGTATTTCCATAGGCATCTGTATTTGATGTCAATCGCACTGCACCAGAAAATTTATCAAAAAGAACATTTCGAGATTCTGTTGTAATACCTGTTTTGAAATTTTCTGACTTTGTACGAACAAGTACATTTGGGAATTCAATCTTTTCAGTAACTACTGTTTTATCATTATGTAGTTCATAAAATCGTTGGTGCACAATTCCTTGCCCATTAAATCTGGTAATTAAAGCTTGAATAAAGCTTGAATTAGTAGTGTCAGTACCAAGATCTTGGTTTAAGAAGGTGTTGGTAGTTCTAGAAAGCATTTCTCCATTAGCACCGTAATTCACTGTACTTAATAATGCACCTACTCTAGTTGAAAAATCTCTGAATTGAACTGCATTTTGTGATTTAGCAGTATTTGCAAACAAAGGATTAATATTTCTTTCAACTGTCTGGTTAGTAGCAGTTTCAATTCCATTATAACCAGCAAATTTATATTCTGTATAACCAGGAAGCTCCCTTCCATTCACTTTTTCTCTTACTTGAACTGTTTGATAAAACACACCAGGTCCAGGAATTTCTCGGTTATTAGCCAATATTTTAGAGTAATATTGAGTCAGATTTTGGTAGTAATATCTAATGATATCGGTATAATAGTAATTACTAGAAAAACTTGGATTAAATACAGGTTCTAAAATTGAAAAAGGTTCATAAATAGTAAAGCCATCAAAGTAATCATATTTTGTTAATGTATTCTGATTATTATAACTTACTTCTATACTTTTTACCCTTAGTCCTCCTCCATATTTGTTTGATTTTTTTGAAGTTGTCATGATTCCACCTACAATTAAATCAACCCAACCTTTTTTATCCCATTTACCACTTAACAAAGAATTTCCAATAAAACTATTTAAATCTGCTGGTCTAGGTCCTCCTGCTCCGATAAAAGTGCTACTAAGTTTATCTAATAAAACTTTATCTCTTATAAATATAAAATTATCTTGTATAGAAGTAATTATTGCTTCTTTAGATTCAAACTTTCTACCTAATCCTTTAAATGTTGTATTTACATTTTTATCATATATCATTGGATAGCCCCACTCAACAGTATATTTATTAGGTAAACTAGCGGATCTCGAATTTGTGTCTATAGAATAAAAACCTAAAACATTTAAATCCACATTTGATCCAGTTTCTAAACAAGAAGATAGTTTTATGCCGTTTAAGTCACTATCGATAAATTCAACTTTTAATAAATCTGTACTACCATTTACTTTTGAAATATTTTTAATTCTAAGTAATTGTTGTGAAGAAACAGCACTTAAATAATATACATCAGATTCATAATCAATTTTTATATCTGAACCTAAGGGAGTATTTATTTTTGTTAAAGACCAAGAATCAACATATTTTGCAGAAGTATCAGAAGTAAACTGTTTTATGTTTTTATTTACTAATGTAGAATCAAAATCAGATTTATAATAACTCCACATATCTTTTTTGTCTTTATGATAGTTAGGGTTGTTATTAGAATAGGAAAAAGTTGTTGGAGGTAATACTGAAACTCCACCATTGCCTAAGACTTTAATTGCATTTAAAGTAAGTTTTCCATACAAATTGATATTTGATGGGGGGGTATTTTGGTATATATCACTAAATTTCATACTATTTGTGGTTTTGCCACAAAGTTGATAATTCATATTGAAGCTGATTTTCTTAATTGCTTTATTGGTATAAGTATTATTAAAATCTAATGAATCCAATACATTCTTAGTATTATGGCTTACAATTTTTTTATTGATTATTTTCGTTTGATTACTAGGTAAAGGTGGAAATATTGATCTTCTATAAGAGTGAGTAAAATTATAAGAATTATTTCCAGTAGATTTTAATTGGCTTATTTGACTTTTATTATTGGTAGCCAATAAGTTATTAAAGTCTTTTTTATCATACAAATAGATATTATTTAGCTTTAAGAGAGAATGAGGTAAAGTATAAAGTAATGTATCTTCAACAAAGTAATTTGGATTATATTTATCTCCTCTATCTGCATAAATCATTTCAGGTTCTTGGGGTATATCTTTACCATCATGTTTAATAGTTTTTTCAAAAATTGCTATATGTGATCTCGTTAAAATTGCGTCTAAATAATATACTTCTTTAGAACCATAAGAATATGTACTAGTTCTTTGATCTATATCTTGTAAAGTACCAGTAGCTGGATTTCTCCAGTTATATTTATCTAGCCATTTCCCATAGTCAAATTTTACCCAATAGCCCCAATCAGCATCATCTAACCCATAAGCCCCTCTGTCAACATAATCTGGCCCTGTTACTGCGGTTAAAAGCCATGTATAAGCATAGGGTTGTTTGTTTGAGAATGTTCTTGTAGATACTACTCCTTTATAATCGTAACTTGTAGAATGACTTACTTCATTATAAGCATATACTGGTAATGAATAGTGATAGGTGACACCACTTTCATTTGTTATCATAAACCCACCTACCTGATCTTTAACATCTTTCCCAAATTTTTCTATTTCTCTATTAGAATAAATACTATCATACGAAATAAATCCTTTTTTCTTATAAGCATCACCAATTTGAATTTCACCATTTGTTAACCATTCTACATGTTTTGAACCTGCTAAATGTTTAGTTGTGTCATTAAAACCTCCTGCGAAATAAGATTTTGAACCATTGTATTGATTGATTAAAGTATTTGAACTAATTGTGTCAATATTGGCGGAAGTTGAAACTAGGTCTTTATTATTATAAATTAAGGAATTTGAAAAATCATTTCTAAATCTAAATTGTGCTTTGGTTGTGATTTTTTTAAAATTGGGATCCGTACTTTTATAAGTATAGTTTATTTTATTATCGCCTCCCTGGTTTTTTCTAAACAATGCCCCATATTCAAAAATATAGGGTTGTATATTTCCTCCAACTCCTTGACCAGTAACCTGATAATTATCATACGCAGGCAAACTACCTCCAATACCTTCGTCAGGACTTTTGGCCATACTCTCTGGGTCATCGGGGTTTTGTAAAGCATAAGAATCCATTGTTTGTGTTGCTGGATTTATAGCATTATTTAAATAAATTGAGCCAAAAACATACTGATTATCGTTTGTGTTTGAATAATATCTATTATAGGAATGTGATAAATTTAATGTAATCCCTGGATAGACAGGAATTGAAATACCCGTTGAATAACCATAGGAAGAAATTTTTCCAAAATTATTATTATACATAGAACTACTTGTACCACCAATACTTAAAGATGCTTTACCTGAACTACTTGATATTCCTGCCCCCACCAAAGATCCTCCACCTTTTACTCCAATACCACCCCCTGCAAAACCACTTACAGAATTATTTGAAAAACCAATTCCAATTTGTCCACCAGCTACTAATTCAGATTTACCTTGACTACTTAAACCTAGACTTAGGGAACCATGTGCATTTCCCCATGGATCAGCCCCCATTTCTATTCCGGCTGAAAAAGGAGAATTTTCAGAAAAAGGAACACTTAATCCCATGTTTGTACCTATCCCAAAACCTTGATACGTATCATTTCCCCATTCCACTCCAAAATTTACCCCACTTACCCCTAAACCTACACCCCAAATCTCTCTTTCACCACCAGCCCAATAATCATTGATTTTTTGATCAGGTCCATTAACATCATCTGAAAATCCATTTACAGTTCTATTTATAGCCCCAGGGTTCAATGTCCAACCTAAGCCTACCCATGAGGCTTCTTCTTCAGGTGAAATACCTGCATGATAAGAGAGTGAAAGAGGATAGCCACCTTCAGGTCCTGGTACTTCAAGTAAGGGCATATTGTAAGTAAGGTCACCTGTGTTCAGATTCACCATATCGGTAGTATCTACTGGCTCAAAACTGCTAAATTCTGGGGCAGTTGGTCCACTGGTTAATGCCCATGCCACAGTTGGGAAAAATATTTCCGTGCCTATGGTTAGGGTTAAAAATAAGGCAATGGATTTGAGGGTTTTTTGGTGCTTTATCATTTGTCTAAAATTTTGAATTCTTTATTTTGAATTTTGAATTGTGCATTAATAATTCAAAATTCAACATTATATTAGTTGTCTATATCTTCTAGTTTTTCTTTTTCAAATTCGAAGCTTTGGCGGCCGAGGCCTAGTCCAAGTTCTTCGAGATTGATTATTAATTGATTGTCTTTTATTTTGTTTCTTTCAAATACCAATAATACTTCTGTCTGTTTGCCATAGCCAAACATATTGGGTGTAAAGAAATCGGTTAAAGGCACAGTATCGTTTCCACTTAAAGCATATACAAATTCATTCATTTGAAATGAAAGCTTTTGTAGGTTTTCTGAAAACTGCTGAAAATTAACAGAGCCACCATAAAGTGCATCTTTATCTCCAGCTTTAATGCTGAGTATAAAGTAATAATAGGGGCTGTATTTCTGTTTTGCTTCTTCCAATTGCTTGTTTGTTGGCTTTGTTATTCCTTTTAACTCCTGCTGCACTAATAAAATAGTGGGGCGATAGGAGAGTTGCACTTTTTTATCTTCTACTTCAATGGTCTTTTTTAATTCATGGCTTTCTTTTTCAATGTAGGCAGCCAATTGAACAGGGTCTTTTTTATCAATGGTATTGCAGGCATTGGTTGCAATGAATATCCATAAAAAAGAAAAGAAATTTATGTAATTAGCTAATTTCATTTTTAGTTGTTTGCAGAGGCTTTTTCAGCTGCTAATCTTGCACAGTAATGTTCTAAATACTTTTTTAATACTTTATATTTCCAAGTTTCCTCTTTAAATTTTGACAGGAGGTCTGGGTATTTTGCAAGTAAGCTTTTAATTTCTCTTTTGGTTAAATTTTTAACTTCTCCTGTGTTGAAATCAAAAAACATAGTAACAATAACTTTCGAAGAACCTCCACCGCTCATCATCATGCCTCCCCCAGCCATTGGCACCATCATTCCTCCACCTCCACTATAACCTGTCGTTTCAAAATAACAATATTCATTTAAAAAGATAAGCTTGTCATATTTCACTCTTTTTCTGAAAGCATCCTCTCTGTTAATGAAAATAGAGTTGCCATCACAATAGCCCCAAATAGGTGTTCCTTTTTCTAATATATTTTTAAGAGAATCGGCAATTTCTAATTTGTAGCTTTCAAATGGGTCGCTAAAAAGGGAAATAAACTCATTATTACTAATAACATTTACTGGTAAATCCAATGAAGGACTGTTATATTTAAACTCTTCATAAGTTCTGTAAAACCCCTTTTTCAGTGCCACACTAGAATCGGTAATTAATATTTTAGTTTCTTGTGATTTTGCTGTAAAAACAGATAAATGACAAACTAATAGAAAAATTATGACCTTAATAGAGTGATTGAATTTCATTTTAATGCCTACTTATTTATCAACTCAATAATATCCTTAGTCACATCTACTGCTTCATCTGCATAGGCAATATTGCCGTTGGTGGTGGCAAAAACTATGGTGTAATGCTTGGCTTTGCCATATTCTGTAATTTTGGTATTAATATTTTTTAAAATATCCTGCGACTGACTTTGCTCGTCCTGCATCAGTTTTTGCTCTAATGCTTGGCGGTATTGCATTACTTGTTGTTGTTTGCTTCTCAATAATTCTTCAGAAAGCTTTTTTTCTCTGGCACTCATGCTAGCCAAGGCTTTTTCATGCTGTTGTAATGCTTTTTGAAACTCACTGGTAAGGGTATCTGCATTGGCTTTAGCTTTTTCGGTTTCGGCTTTTAGTTTGCCTTTAAGTGTTTGCATTGCTTTGCTGCCTTCCATAAGTTTGGCAGTGTCTATATATGCTATTTTACTACTCGTAAAAAAGAACACTTTGATGCCTAAGGCTAACAATAGGACTGATAGTATGTATAGTGGGAGGTTTTTCATTTATTTTTAAGACTCTAGATATTAGATGTTAGATGTTAGACTAGTTGAGTGCTTACTGTTGAGTTAAGAGTTTTGATGCAAAAACTCTTAACTCTTAACTCTTAACTCTTAACTCTTAACTCTTAACTGACAACTGATTACTGACAACTGATTACTTTGTACTCTGTACTTTTTTCAATTCGTCAATTTGTTTTTGCATAAATTCATTTTGTTTTTGAATAGAGGCATTTTGTTTTTGTTGCTCTTGCATAGCCTTTTGCTGCTCTATCAAATAAAGTGTAAGTTCCTCCACTTTCTTTAATAATAGGTTGTTCATTTCACCCAAGCTGATTTGTTTGGCTGCTTGTACTTCTTTGGCTGATGGTACTTCTGGTAAGTGTTTGTTTACTTCAATAAACATGGCTACAGAATCTAAAGGCATTAATTTGTATGATTTATCAAACACATAATCAGGGAAATTATCAGTTAATGGTGAGGCAGTTACAAAAACTTCTTTGGCTGATAATTTATTGTTCATACGGATGAATCTATCAGTAGCTCCTTGATGAAAAAATCTTAAATCACCTTTGAAATTATCAATAGCCCAAGCGTTGGTTTCTCCACCAACAGTAGTACTTGGGTCTGCAAGGTTTATTTGTCCCCCTTCATCACCATTTCCAGGACCTACAACAGAAATTCCATTTGCAACTGTAAGTGGTGAGTCAGCACTCGTTACTCCTATACCGACATTTCCACCGATATAAGTAATTGAGGTGCCTGACTTTTGCCAAAGTCCTGCTGTGGTGAGAGCTGTGGTTAAACTAGTGTTTCCATTGAAAATAATATCACCTGAGGCTTTGATTTTTCCTTGAACCTGTAATTTTTCTGTTGGTGGCGTTGCAAAATATCCAATACCTAAATTTCCTACTCCATTAGCTTGTCCTTGAATAATTAAGTGTTTAGCATTACCAGCTAATGTGGTCGCATTTTCTTCATAAGCACCAATGATACCAAATTGTTCGCCTCCAGAAAATACTCTGTTTCCAATAAATACATAATGACTTGCCCCACCATTAGTAATAGAAGGTGTTGGAGAAATTAATTTCAAGGCATCGTTTCCTTGGCTTACTGATGCAGTGATGCTAGTTAATCCTTCAAAAGCAGAAGTACCTTTAACATGTAATTTTGCGGTTGGTGCATTACCAAAAATACCAACCCCCAAATTACCTTCTGGGGTATTTTGTAGTAATAAATGTTTTCCTCTCCCTGTTCCGCTTCCGGTATTGTTATATTCATAAGAATTAATGATGCCATATTCTGTAGTCACTAATGAAGGCGCTGTACCTGTTATCCAGTTGCCATGAGAAAAGCCTGTATAGTGTTTAAAGCCTAGCCCCGCAGAGGTAGTAGATTGATTGCCACTATATAATACTAATAAATTATTTTGATTGGCAGTGTTTGGACCAGTAAGTGCTGTTAAACCACCATTTACCTCAAATTTGTAGTAACCAGGGCTATAAGGAATGCCTACAGAAGCTCCACCTGTTGTATTTACTCTAAAACCTTCTATGTTATTTGCTTTTAAAATTAAGGGGAAATTTGTTTTATTACCCAAAAAATTAGCAGCTTTAGTATTTCCATTTCCATCTATTGACCAAGGAGTAACAGGTGTAGCAGTGCCTGATACAGGAATTGTTCTAGTTGTAATTCCTCCACCCGAAATAGTAATGTTGCCATTTTCAATACCAGCTGAATTAGGTGTGAAAATTAACCACATAGTTCTGTTATCTATCGTGGCATCTAATGCAGGATTTACTGTAATTGGGTTGCTAGAAAAGTTTGCATCGTTTTCATTCCAACCTACTTTAAACCCAACTGGTGGGGTAATGGTGATTGGACCAGTTAAATTAGTGGCATTAATTGAAAAAGATTGCGAAGCTGAGACTTCTCCAACAGGTGCAGTAAATGTAGTGAATGCACTTGTGATGTTGATGGTAGAAGGTACGGCACATTGAGCCTGTACCTGCCATATATTGTTAGTATTAGTTTGTGGAGGAGTTAAAGAACCTCCCCAACGAGATTTATATACAAATTGCTTGCTATCATCGGTAATAACTATTCCTCCACTATTGGGTCCTTGCGGGTTGCTGCCTGCAAACGATGTATAGGTAGGGTAAGTATTACATGGTTCTGTGTAATAGGTAATGGGGCTAGGACACGAAGCGTTTACAAGAGTCCATGATAATCCTGCACCTACGTTTGTTGTAATTGGCGGTGTATTTTGACCAACCCAATTATTAGCTTTATATAAGGCATTATTAAAAACTACATAATTTGTTCCATCGTATTGTTGAGATGAAATGTATGGCAAATACCCATTGCAATTTGAAGTTTGTGCACTTAGTATATTGGTTGAAAATAATAAGCCCAATAAGGCTCCAGCTTTTAATATAGATTTCATCTGATTTTTAGGATGATTTTATTTCTTTTTGATAATTTTTGGCAATAATAGAAAACAAAAATCATGTTTCAAATATTTAAGTTATATTTATTGTTCTATCACATAATATTGCTATTAAATATAGAAAAATGAATATTTAAGCGATTATATTGAAACAATTTTTATTACTATTTATTTTCAAAAAATATAAGTTAAATGTCCATTTTTAAACATTTAACTTATTAAATTATAATTTAAATCTTGTATAATTTTGACTTAAATTAATAAGAAAATAGGAAAATAATTCCGGGAATAGAATTAATGATTTTTAAAAAGAAAGAGAATGATTTTTCTACTTTACAATTACAAAAAAATTAGATCAATAGTAAATTACTTTATTGTGTCAATTTCAAAAATGTAAAATCTAATTATAATTATTGATACAAAACTTAACCAATTATTTTAAATATTTATATATAGCTTTCTAATATAGATTTGTTTATTAATCTGTTTACGCAAAAAATTAAAAAGTAATGTAAAACTTACTAATCTCACCTATAATACCTCCAATGTTCCCTAATCCAATTGGCTCTGGCTTCGTTGTGGTCGTTGAGTGTGGGTGATTTGCGATTTTGGAGGAAAAGTATTTTTTGTAATTGAGGTTTGTACTCTGATGGTGATTCGGTGAGGTATTCATTACAAGCTAAAATGAAGTCTTCTTTTTTAACTCCTGTGATGTATTCATCTTTGGTAAACACCCAGATAAATAGTCGTTTATAGGCATTGACTACTTGTTTAAGTTTGGGGTTTTGTTCCCAATTTGGATATTTTCGAGTGATTTCTTCTCCTTTTCTGTACTTGGTATTGATAATGATTTGAGCTATTCTGCAAATAGTAAAATACTGTGAAATTTTCTCTTTGATTTTGTATAAATCAAAACCATCGTAGTGCATTCGTATTAATCTTGTTGCTTCAAAAATTACAGGTCGAATTGGATTTAATGACTGTAAGTGAATAATGTAATCCACAGAACTATGCCTAATGGCTTTAAATGCTGATTGGATTTCAGTCTTTTCAAATGAGATAGTGTACTTATTTACATCTTCTAGTAAACACATTCCACCTCTGTAATTGGTACAAATTGTAACCATAGTTAAGAGCATTTGAGGTTGATTCATTGGCTCTTTGTAAACTGTAAAAGGTGCAATAATAAAGATACCTGGAGGAAGTTTTTTGAGGTTTTTTTCTGATTGTGTGACTATGCGGATTCCTTTTTTTGCTTCTTCTTTTTTAGCCCTTTGAATTTCCATTATGTCAAAATGAATAGCTGGGAATTTGTTCCAAGATTCTTCAAAATTGGGGTCAAAAATTAGGATAGACCTTTTGGGATGGGCTTTGGCATAAGCTCTTACCATTTGTTCGGTAATGTAACTTTTACCAATACCCATCAAGCCAGTGGCTAAGGTTACAAAGGTTTCACGCATTTGAGTGGTCAGTTTTCAGTAATCAGTTTTCAGTTTTATTTTTCTCTGTACTCTGTACACTAGACTCTTTACTAACTACTTCTTTGCGAAGTGCTGCGAAATGTGCATCCAACCTTTTCAAATACAACTCATTGCTCTTTTTAACTTCAAGAATGGTTGGAATTAAAAACAAGGCAAGCATGATAACGACACCAATAGCCAATTGTACCCCAACAGGAATACTAGTTTCAATTCCTTTTTCTACACAAAGTGCTTGTAATGGCTTTTTGATTTGGTCTTTATACCATTCCGGAATGATGAAACGGTCTTTGTTTTCTTTATTCCTTTTGGCAATATCCTCTTTGAGAGCTAATTGTGTAGCTTCATCAATGATTGGGTCTTCAACTACCGAATCAGAAATTTTCACCACATAAGTACCCATCAATTCGGGTAAACCATGCTCAAAATTATTCCAAATCAATTCCGAAGTGGTAACCCCCATTTGCCCGGTTAAATTCTGACTTGCAGTTAATTTTGGGTCAATTGGTTCTTGAAATTGCATCGTTGGTACTTGCACTTCAGGACTTGGAACTTCTACATTTTCTATAGTTGGTTCTTGTTTTACTTCTTCCTTTTTGATGAAATTAAACAATGGTTTTTTCTCTTGTTCATTTTCTTTAGGTATTGATTCTGAATGATTTTTTACATTTTCAATTCCACTCATTTTATTTAATTGAGCTTCGGGATTGGTGGCATATTCTCGTTCCACCACAGGCTCAAACATCTTAGATAATTCAAAATTTTGTGGTGCTGGAGCTGTATTAATAATGGTATCAATTTCTGTTTCAGCATTTCCATTATTCACTGTTTCCAAAACTTTGGTAATATCCTCCAATTCTGAATTAGATTCAGTTTGATTTTCAATTGGAATTTTTGAATCTAACTTTGCTGACATGTTGGTAATGAGTTTTGAATATTAGCTTCATACAGTTTTATCACAGCATTGATATTACGTTCAATGATGCACACATTTTGGTCGAGATTGTAAAGTCTAGCTTTCATTCTATCAATTACCTTGTGGTGTAAAATGCAAATCTTTGATGGATAGGTTTTGAAATATTCTGCAATAACTTCATAAGTAAAATTGGGATTGTGTCGCTTATTTAAAAGATAATAACAAATCCCCCTCAACTCCGAAAATTGACCACGTTTCTTTAAATTGACAATGTTTTGTTTGTCAACATTGAAGTAAATTGCCACAGAACTTATCACACATTCAATGATAAAAGAGCGTTCTAATTGTCGAGGTGGATTGGCAATATCAAGTATGGTAGAGCAAATTTCTTGAATTGATTGTTCACGTTCAACCAATGGAATATTTGATGGCTTAGTGTTCATCTGCAATATCAATTGAAGTACTGACAATCAATTTTGGTTCGGTGATAATTTCACTTTTGGCTTCTTGAATTTTACTTAAAATTGCAGTAACCAAGTATTTAAAAGGAAATGTACCACCTTCAATTTCAAGTGGTTCTATGTTGTCTTCAATGATTTTAACCATGATTTCTCCTTCACGAACTGCAAGACAAAACACCACTTGTTTGCCCACTTCATTACTGATATGACTAATAGCGTCAATGATATAAGGTGCAAGTAAAGTCAATGTGTTTTCAGATACTTCTTGAATATCAGCTTCTAAGGGCTTTCCGTCTAACAAGCGTTTTAACCTTGGTTTGTTAGTAATGCCTGTTTGATGAATGAAATTTTGAACATTTTTGGGTAGTCTGTTCATTACAAAGTCAAGCCCTTTGTCAGTAGCTAAACCTTTGAACATATTCATTAACATATCCATATTTTAGTTGAGAGTTAAGAGTTGCGTGTTAGTACAGAGTATTGAGTACTGAGTACAGAGTGAATTTTGTAATGTTTTTTCGCTGTACTCAGTACTCTCTACTATTTTATTTTTTCTATTAAATAGTATGGTTTCATTAAAGCCTTTTTGACTTCTGAAATTCTGAAACTCCCAACAATTTCACCTTTGGTGAGATGCTCACATGGATAGTTTAGGGCTTTGAGTTCTGAAGCTAAAAGCTTTGTTTTTCCAGCTTGAAAAAGTTTATTTAAAATGGCTTCTTTGATTTCTGATTCTGATTCATCTTCGTCAGTTTCATTGTCGAATTCATCTGAAATAAGTTCACAGATTTTATCGTCAAGTTCTCGAATAGCAACTTGAATTGCTCGAATATCTTCGGGGTCGTTTTCGTCTTCATCAAGGTCTTCTTCCAAATCATTTAAAGCTGTGATAACTTGTTTGATTTCATTTGGAAGGGCGGTTTCTTGAACCTTTAATTTGTTTAAAAGAGCCTTATATTTTAGTGCCATTTTGAGAGAGTTTTAATGATTTTTGATGCTCAAAACTCGCTCAATGTGTAGGCATTACCAAAGCTGTTACCCTTATAAAAAATAAATTATTTATCTCAAAAACAGGCAATTGTATTCAAAAAAAATTACTTGTTTATTCTGTTTATTTTGGAATATAGAATAAACAGTTTAAAGGTTTTTAACTAGTTAAAATTGTATAATTTGTAGTTCTAAAATTTTGTATTTTTTGATTTAAAGTAGAAAAAAATTACCGTTATAATTCCCAAAGAAACCAAACCAAAAAATAACTGTTTCCCAAATCTAAATCTGGCAGTAAATTCAGAAAGTTTATCACTAGGAATTTTAGCTCGAATAAAAGCTTTAAAATCTGAAACAGTAATTACTCCGTCCTTATTGATGTCGATTCCTGCATTTAGGGTATAAGCAATTCCGTAAAGTGGAATGGTGTAAGTGTCAGGTTTTCCAACAGCCACAGGATAGAAAACAAGCAAATACAAATCGTCATAATCCTTGATTTCTGTTCGACCAATATTTCTTAATTGTTTGTGAATGTATTTCTCTACCCAGTCCAATTGCTCCACATTAGATAGTGAAGCTAAATATGAGGTGGTAGTGCCTAAATCTTGTGCTGTTCTAGGCATAAATTGTATCAATCCCACCGCACCACTACCACCCATATTGTAAATATTAGCTTTAAAAGTTCCTCCAGTTTCTGAGTTAAACAAAGCCATGAACCAATTAGGATTGGCATTAAAAGTTTTGGCTAATTGCTTAACCCTTGCAATAAATGCAACTCTGTTTTGCGATACTTTTTCTTCAAAGAGAAGCATTTTTTGAGGTATTAAGTACAAAGTATTAAGTACAAAGTATTTGTATGTTAATGATTTAAGTATTTTTTGTACCTAATACTTAATACTTTGTACCTAATACTTCTAAGCAATTGAAAGTACAGAATTTATCCCACCCAATTTTTTGATATAGGCTTGACTAACAGAGTTGGCAGAATTGTAAACTGTTTCTTTACTTGCTCCTTTGGGGAATTTTGTAAAGAATCCTTTGTTATAGCGAAGTACAATTTTATCTAAACGAACAATATTATTTTCTACATGTTCGTCAAGTAAAATACCTAGATAAATTGCTCCAATTAGAATATTAAGTTCAGGTTTGAGTAAATCTGATTTGGTAAAAACATAGCCAAGATTGTTATTGCACTTGAGTTTATGACCCATGTATTTCATTGATAGAATACAATCAAGCCTCGAACCAAGGTATTTGCGAAGCAATGCTTTTTCGGTATCACCCAAACGTTTCTGTTTGTTTTCAAAGAAAATAATGTCTCCAGCTGATGTATAATCCACTTGCATCAAACCAATGGCTCTACCCGAAACTACATTTGCTTTGCCTTGTGATTCAATAAAAATCATGGCATAAATAAGCTTTTCTGGCACTTTGGTAATTGCTGAAATAGAAGTAATTATACTGCCATAATCAGCTTTTATTTGAGCCAAAACCTTTGCATTGTTGCTTATATCATTGGATTGATAATATGCTTTATTGATAAATGGGAGTTGGATGTAGGGCATTGGAAGTTTAGAGTTAAGGGATCAGAGTTTAGAGTATTTAAGTTTCAAATGACTAATTTGTAAAATTTATTACTCTACTTGATTTTGCATCTGAAGTAACTACTTTTTGAGAGGCAATAAGAACTTGCTTTTTATCATAAGCTTGTTTCCAAAAGTAGCAAATAGTACCAGTAACAACAGCCAAACCAACAAACATGAATACATATTTATATTGCATAAAATATTGATTTTAAGCTTCTACTTTTTCATTTGCTTTTTCTTTATGAGCTTTTTGTTTCTCTTTCACTTCTGAAATCATTTCGTCCATTTCGGAGTTAAAAGCTTTGATAAAAGCATCATTTTCAGAACTGATTCCTCCCAAAGCTTCACGCAAACTTCTTAATGCTAAATTGAAGTTTTTCTTTGCTTCAGCTAAAGCATCAATGTTGATTTTCATTACTTTCTCTCTGCTCAATTCCTTTGAGACTGCACGTTTTACAGTTCCTGCAATTCCTTGGGCAATGATGGTACTTACTCGCTTTTTCACTAATGGATGATTGGCTCTTTTTTCCCTTTGAGTTCCCTCGTAACGGTGAAGTAAGGTTTTCAATTCGCTTATTAAAGTCTGGCATTGGTTGCGTAGTTTTTCGTGTGAAATTGACCGTTTTTGTTTTTTAACTTCTTGTTCAGTTTCAGTTGTAAAAGCTTTTATTTCAGCTTCAACGGTTGCAATTTTTTTATCAAAAGCAGCTTTCTCATCCTGTTCCACCATTGCTTCACGGATGCGTTTGTATTTGCTTAGTTTTTCTTGTAATGATTCTAACTCTTTCATAATTAAATTGATTGTTACTTGTTATTTGATGTTCGTTATCAGTTATTCGAATTTCAAATAACTAATAACTAATGAGTTAAAAGTTTTTTGTTAATACAAAAGTGTCTGAATCAAATTTCCAACCACCTCGATACAGTAGACCTCGAAGTTCAGTTCCAGGATTGTAAGAGGTCATACTAGGCTGGTCATTGATCCAGTTTTCTTCTTTTTTGATTTTTTTAGCTAGTTCGTCTGCTTCTAAAACTGTCAATTTTTTCGGTCTCATGGCATAGACTTGAGGGTTTATACATCTGGTTTCCAATTCGTCAGGGCAACCGAAACCTAATGCAAAATTGCTATCTGCTAGTTGTTTTTTGAGGACTTTGGTTTCATCTGTTTCAGTTCCCCAAGTATCTAACCTTGCACCTGCGGCTGTAGGGTTATAAGATATTTTTCCACCTTGTTTGCTAAAAATTTGCTTCACTATTTTGTCTGCCTCTCTGCAAGTGAGTTGCGGTAAAATAACTGGTGGTGAACTTAATACAGGATTGTCAGTAACAGAATTTGGACTCGTTACATTGCTAACTTTATTTTTGAGGTAGAAGAAAAAATAATAAATCGCTCCACCGACAAATATCAATGAAGCGATTATAATGGCTGATACATTTTTCATTTGGGCTTTCGTTTATTTGAATGCCCAAAGTTGAAAAGGAACTACGTTATGTTGGAGAGTATTTTACTGTTATGGGGTGATTTATTCCGATAATTCTATATTCATCAAGCATCTCACTGATTTTATACAACTCTTTATACTTTAAAGAATCTTCCATTATTGTATAAAACAAAAGGGCATATATTGCAATAACCATAATTAACCCTAAAAAGCAGAAAAATAG
>Ga0214921_10000680_pt1 | contig 61271 bp, 48 predicted proteins | sample LL1505_MetaG_FD_177992 | JGI IMG/M metagenome (GOLD analysis project Ga0214921, IMG submission 177992) | Freshwater microbial communities from Lake Lanier, Atlanta, Georgia, United States - LL-1505 | ecosystem: Environmental > Aquatic > Freshwater > Lake | place: USA: Georgia | collected...
GGAATATGATGATATGTCAACTTATAGTAGTGAATCTGATAAATTAAATAATTATATTAATGTAGTATCAGAAATACCTTTTGGTATTTATTATAAGATTGAACAAAATTCTATAAGTGAATATTTACATAGTGTTCTTCAAGAGCTCAATAAAAAAATTTACGGTCATAATGATACTAAACAACAAATAATGAGAATATTATCACAATTTATGGTAAATCCAAATGCAAAAGGCTATGCCATAGGAATCCAAGGATCGATGGGAGTAGGCAAAACAAAATTAATTAAAGATGGTGTTGCAAGTGTTTTAAAATATCCTTTTGCATTTGTTTCTTTGGGAGGTATGTCAAATTCTAGTTATTTAAAGGGTCATTCATATACATATGTTGGTTCAAGATATGGCAAAATAGTAGAAGAGATAATTAAAGCCAAGGTAATGAATCCTATTTTTTTCTTTGATGAATTAGACAAAGTTTCTAACACTTACGATGGAGATGACATAATAAATACTCTAATTCATTTAACGGACACAACACAAAACGATAGTTTCACAGACAATTATTTGGAAGAAATTAAATTAGATTTGTCTAAGTCATTAATGTTTTTTACATTTAATGATATCGAAAAAATAAATCCTATATTGCGAGACAGAATGATAATAATAAAAGTCGATAAATACAAATTAGCAGATAAAATAGAATTGAGTAAGAATTATCTAATTAAAGACATTTGCAAATCTTATAATATTTCTGAAAATGATATAATAATAGATAACAAGGAAATCGAGTATATTGTTAATAAAACAACGGAAGAAGATGGAGTGAGAAATTTACAACGAAACATAAATAATATTTATTCTCATATAAATATGCACAGGTTTATAAAAATGCCTAATGATAAAATTATAGAATTTCCTTTTACAATAACAAGAGAAGTTATTGATAAATATCTAATGAAGCAAGAAGATAATCGAAATAATTTATCATTATATTTATAGTGATGATTAAATTTAGGTATATAACGATAATAATTATAGGGATATTGATACTTTCATTAATACTGATAGTTGCTTTTAGTGGTAATAATAAAGAAAACTTTACAAATATAGATAATATTTATATGACAGCAGAAGAAACAATAAATTTCATAAGAAATGACAGTGACAAATATATAACGAATATGACTGATTATGATTTAATAGCAAGAGATTCAGATAGCCCGACTGAATATATAAATAAAATTATAAATGAATGTTATAATTTTACGGAAGATCATAAAAAACGATTAAATGTTTGTTCAATAATTGCTAAACAATATTTTGATAATGGTTATAAATGGAAGTTTGCATTAATTGGCGATATTTATGAGGAGGGATTTCCACATACAAGAACAGATATAATATTTTTATCACCAAAAATAGTTAATTATGATGATGACGCATTAATAACAGTTCTAATACACGAAAGTATTCATATTTATCAAAGATATAACAAAGAAATAAATAATTATTTGAAAGAAAATGGATATACAATATCAAGACGCCGAGATAGTGAACCATTAATAAGAGCCAATCCAGATTTAGATGAATATATATATAAAGACAGAAATGGAAATGAATTATTCTATAAATATAAATCTACGATGCCGACAGGAATAAATGATATAATACCTGCAATAAATGAACATCCATTTGAGATAATGGCATATAAGATATCTGAGGATTATGGGAAATTAAAATTATCTAAATATAAAAATATATAGAAATGGATATATTAATTAAACAAGCACCTGCTAATTTGACTATAGAAGAAATCGAAACTGTCTATAATAAAAACAACAAAGATCAAATGAAAACATTAATTGAATTATGGGATATTCAGGAGAAAGCAGAAGTAATAATAAGCGAAGAAACGAAAAAATGGAATGAAATACGCAATACTTGCGATTCGTATGATATAGAAATGCAAAAAATAATGTCTAAATCAAGTAGATGAGCTACAGTTATTCACAGTTGAATAAAATAATAGAGATACAATATAGGAAAAAAGCCGATGATAATAGCAATTGGTTTTTGGAGGAAACATTAAAATTTGGAAAGGGTTATATAAAGCCTAGTAATTATTTAAATAATGTTGTTAATAAAATTGGTGAAACAGCAACAAGTTTGAAACAATCTTCAACTGAAATTGATGAGCCTTTATATTTATATATATAAAGGTTTTTTAATTTTAGTTATGTAAATGGAAAATTACATTCTAGAAATAAAAACTGTACAAGCATCAACTATAAAATCTGTAATAGATGCTATGAAAGAGATTTTGATGGATGTCAATTTAGAGTTTGATGAGAATGGAATGAAAATAGTTGCATTAGATAATACTCATATTGTTTTGATACATTTAAAATTGCACGCAGATAAATTTGAAAGTTATTATTGTATGAAAAAGATTTATGTGGGAATAAATATGCTTAAATTTCATATGTTAATAAAAACCATTCAAAATGGTGATATATTATCATTGTTTATTCATAAAAATGATCCTAATATTTTAGGTATAACAATAGAAAATAACGAAAAAAATGTTAAAACGACCTATAAATTATCGATGTTAGATATTGATGTTGTTAATGTTGATATACCTCCAGCCGATTTTAATACCATAATAACTATGCCATCAGCATATTTACAGAAAATAATAAGAGATATGCATAATCTTGCTGAATATATTGAAATTAAAAACATTGGCAATAAGCTAATTTTAAGTTGTCAGGGAGAATTCTGTTGTCAAGAAACGATTCTTGCAACAGAAACACAAAATATTCAAATCAAGAATAATGATAATCAAGAGATTATTCAAGGTGTTTTTAGTTTGAAATATTTAAGTATTTTTACAAAATGCACAAATCTTTGTTCAACGGTAGAGATTTATTTAAAAAATTCTTATCCAATTATTTTGCAATATGGAATAGCATCGATGGGAAGTGTTAAGTTATGTTTAGCACAAAAGAGTGAAGATTAATTCTATTCATATTTTTTTTGAATATCTCATTTTTAACATATGAGGTATATCCATTTTCAATAAACATCAATAATATAGACAAAAGAATTTTATCAAATTCATTAATTGTATTTTCATCATATTTTTTATCGATTGAAGTTTCGATTGTTATTACATTATTAGTATTAATAAGATTTACACTATAATAAATATCTTCGATGAATTTATAATTAGGTAATTGTGTTTTAATACAACCATAATAATTGACTTTGTCAGGATTGATAAAAGTTTCGGTTAAATTGATTTCAATATTGTTATTAGATAAGAGGTCTTCAACAAGTGATAATAGGCCGGTTGGGAAATTAATACATTGCAAATCATATAATTTATATGTAGTTCTTTTAAATACTCGTTGAATATCGTTCTCTAGAATTAAATCAAATTTGAATTCATCAAATAAGACTTTATAATATTCTTGACTTTTAATTAAATTTTTGAAAATAATAGTAGACATATTTTTATAATAAATATTATATTTATATTGATTTTTCTATAATTCATTATGAGGTTTATACATAATAACCGAATAAGGATGTATAGTTAAGTTAAAGAGGTTTTTATTAATTCTTTCATTGTTCTTAAGCCATATTCTAATAATATGATAATTTTTTTTGGGACTAACTGAGAAGCCATTAATACAACTAGAAGTTATATCAGTTTTACCCATTGTTTCGCCTAAAATTAATGCACCAACCTCAAATAATTTTTCGTTAAAATCTTGTTTATTAACTTTGAATGATAGGCAACCACCATTTTTATTATGTTCATCTTCCCAACGAGGCATAATATGTTCTCTCATTATAAAAAACATACCTCTTTGCCATAAATCTTCAAATGCTTTAAAGATATTTATATAATCCTCAACACTGCTAATAGTAGTAATGAATTTATAACTACTATTATCCCAATTCATATCATATGGATCGTGGAAATATAAGGACCACACATCATTGATATAATTGGAAGTGTTAGTAGACGACATATATATATTTTAAATACATATTTTTAAATTGATTTAAGTGTTTGTAATAAAACTATTTTTAATGATATCTAAAATTAAAACCAGTTGGTTCTTAATTTCGCTGCCTATAATAACAACATTTGTGTTTCAAAGTTATGAAACAATAACATTTAGTTCTGTATTTTTACCATTATATATTATAGGTACATTTTCATTAAAAAAGCTAGAGGCATATTCAATTCATCAAAAAGAATTGAATAAAATAAAACTAATTTCTTATATAAACGATAATATCGAAAATGCAGAAGATAATTATAATATTATTTTACCTAAATTAAAAGAATTAAAATCATATTATTTTATAAATTCTAATAATATAAAAAAAGATTTGAGTAATGATTATTTGAAAAGAGAAAATTCAAAGATGTTAGATAACATTAGACAAAATTACAAACTATCAAATGTTATAATTAAAAGCGAATTAAGTAAAAATGAAGAATTGATAACAAGTTATAAGAATTATATTGACAGGTTGATAAGAATGGTAGATGAAGAATCGAATATTTTTGTTTAATCAATTGTAAATAATTCCTCATAACTTGGATATTTTTTATTGAGAATATTTCTCTTAAGGTTAGTTTTGCTAGTTGGTGTTATTGGTTCATCTTTTATTTTTGTGATATTATAAACAATAACTTTATTGTTTGTTAATTCGTATACTTGATCACCTACAATTTGTAGGTCATTTTTATCAGCAATAGTTTTATTTTTATTCTGAAGATCATTAAATAAACTTATGTTATTAATTATTAATAATATACAGGTAAAACACAAAATAATATAATGTTGTTCAAGTGGAATAATAAAAGATACAAATGGAATGACATATGATGTATAAAAATAACTTGTTAAACCAATACTTAACAATAAAAAAATTTCTATTATCATATATTATTTATAATTATTTCTTTCCTGAATAGTAATAAATATTTGGATTATTAAAGGTAATAGTTGATATTACTTTTCCAATTGGTTTTTTAGAAAACAATAATCCTGTATCTAAAAATTGCTTAAACCATTGATATTCAGTTACAGAACCAGGAGTATTTGGCATAAAATATTTAATATTAGATTGAGGTTTTTTATAAGATTCATAATAAATATGATGTGCCAATTTTTCTTGTAATTTAAAAACAGATTTTGGAATATCATAATTAGTTGGTAAATATCCGAATTCTTTATCTTGATGAATAGAATAATATTTAAAGAAATCAGATTTTTCAATTTCTATATCTCGTTTTCTAGGTCCTAAATTAAAATTAATGTAATCGTCTATCCACGACGGATTACTTAATTTTTCTAGTGGTTGTGAATTACCATAATCCCATATCATAAATATATATCCTAGATTTTCAATATAATAATTTTCACCATTGATATTATAACAGAAACATCCACCAGGTGCAATTTTGCGATATAAGAAATTTTTTGTATGTGTATCTGCGTGCAATTCCTTAAATACACTATGATAAAAGAATATGGACATAATAACTTGTTCGTACATATTTTTCCAAATTTCTTCATTTAATGTTTTTTTCATCAATAAATTCAATAAATCACCATCAGCCAATTCGTATAATATCATTGTATATTTTTTATTAGTTTTATTTGCTTTAGCTAAAACTGAGGGATATTTATCATTAATTATTAAATTTTTACAGGTTATAATTTTATAAATATCTGGAATTAAACAAATATTGGGTTGTTTTTCTTTTAATTTCATAATTTTTTCTAATATTCTGTGTTCATTTGTAAATTGTTTGCTGTTTAATTGAATTTTTGTAACAAATTCTGGAATATCTTTATATTCTTTGTTAATATTCATACTTTTATAAATAACTCCAAACACACTATCACTTCCTATTTGTTTATATAATAAAATATCATCAGTCAATAAATATTGATTATTTACTTTAGTCAATTTAATACATTCATTATTTGCCAATTTAGATAGATATTTTTCTAAATTTGATTTCTCTTCTTTAGCTTTGGGTTTCTCTTCTTTAGATTTAGGTTTCTCTTCTTTGGCTTTTGGTTTCTCTTCTTTGGCTTTTGGTTTTCCCCAATCATAATCTTTTAACATAGATTTGCAGAATTGCATTAATTTATTATAATATTCTTCATCTTTAGAATTTATAAATTCTTTTAGGTTTTTATTTTGTTCACAAAAATTTTTAATGTTGTGTTTAACTGACATTATTTTATCACAATGTTTAACAAATTGTTTATAAACAGCTCCATTTTCTGATATTGCGCGTTTTGTTATAGGATTAATATTTTTGTTTTTTTGCCATTCTAAACAATAATCTGAATACATTTTTTAAATTATCTATATGTAGTTTAGATAATAATGTTTTCTTGTGATAAGGTTATTACAATACCACAAACTAGCGATATTTGTTGGTTTAATGCTATTTTGATGGCTATTTTTTATAGTCAATATTCACGAAAGTTATTGTATCATAATTTTGAGGGAAAACAAGATAAATTTTCGAGAATAATGAATGACATAATAAAACATAATTATATTAGAACAGGACAAGTAATTAAATATTTTGAATTTATGAAACCTCAAAATATTCTTAAATATATAAATGTAGATAAAACAGACTTACTCAAAGAATTTAAAACTCGAAAATCATATAATATTAAAAATATTGAAACATTTTTAGCTTTGTTTTTAAATAGTTTAGGTAAAAATATTTTAGATATAATAATTTATAATAATAATTTTTATGCAAATTATTATTCAATGCTTCCAATATTTATTGATAATTTATCTAATACAAAATCTATAGATAATTGGTGTGGTATATCTGATAAAGATCCTGAATATATAATAGCTCATAAATTAATAAGTCCTGCAAATAATCTCTATAAAACATTATTTTTAAACGATCTATTTTATAAGCGTGAAATAGAAACAAAATTAAATTTAAAAAATTATGCGATCGATATTAAAGGATTAATTGATTTAGATGATGAAATTTTTTATAATGGTAACAAATATATATTAGATTCAGTTTTATTATATAACTATAATAGTCTTGACCAAAATCACCTAATTGCTGGAATAACTTGTAAAAATAATCATTATGTTTACAATGGTTGGATTAGAGCAATAAATAATGGCGATGATATATCAGCAAATATAGATAATGATGTATTACCTTGCGAATTAATGAAATTTGATTGGAATGTTAAAAAAGATTATAAATTTTGTTTAAATCCTAATTTATGTAAATTGGATCCAAAATTAGATACTGAAGATCATTGTTTTTCATTCAATCAACACAAGTATTCAATATTTATTTATGTTAAAGACACATCTTTACTATTATCTGTTGATACAAATTTAAGTATAGTAAGTTCTTTAACATTACCATCACTAAAAGCTAATAACAGTGATTTATCAGAATTGGTATTTAAAAATGCTACCCATAAAATGCAATATATTAAAGATAGAAAAGAGCGTAAAAAACAACAAACAATATATAAAAAAGAATTTAAAAGTGTAGTATTGTTCACTAAATTTAATTCTAAATTTTATTTAACAATAGATGAATATTTAGATAAAGAAAATTTATTATTAATTAAAAATCCAAATAAAATTATAATAGATAGTTTAGAAACTGATAATTTAGGCATAGGACATATTGACCAACTTGAATATATATTAAATATTGATAATTATATTAATATAACATTGGTTGAAGATAGTAGCAATAATACACTTATTTATAATGGATATAAATATATATTATCTACAACAAGTTCTAATAGAAATATATATAAATTAGAAACAAATGCTAAGAAAAGATATTTATCACCACCTATAAAATTAAAGCCAGTTTGTAAAAAATTTTTGGAAACAAGTAAACAATTATTAGATTTTGAAGCAGCAATTAAACCTTCAGGCGAATATTTTCAAGAACTTGATAATTTTTTAACTAATACATCAGATGATATAAAAATTAACAGAAGTTATTGTGTTGTTTCTGGTGGTAGTACTAATAATAGAACTACTTATATTGATTGTATTTTAACTACTTTTTTTAATAATAAAAATTCAATAATTGAAGAATTATTTTTTAAGAAACAATTAAAAAACAAAAATGCAATAGCAATAAGAAATGAATTTAAATCTTATTATGATACCAAAAGTTTTAATAGAGATGAATTATTAAATACTATTCAAATATATTATAATGATTTTATAATTCAAAATCCTGAATATCCAAAAATTCGATGGGCTAATGGTAAATATAATTTTACAGACTTAATAATCTTATTGCAAATTATTTTTAATTTTGATAAAATTAAAATATTATTGTCTTATAATGAAAAGTTTAAGATAATAGAAAAAAAAGAAACCATAATAAAAACAATTAAAATAACTAAAATCTCATCAACTATGTTAAAAACAAAACTGGGTAAATTGGCATTAAATACGATTATAATACGATTAAGCGATGATTATAAATGTTTTTATAAATTCAATAATAAATGGTATGACAACAACAATAAACTTATTGGAAATATAACAGTTACTTTGAATGATTATATTAAAATGCAAAATTATAAAATTGTTAGCTGCGTATATTATTAGAAAGGTTAGTTATGTTTTCTTGTGAAAAGGTTATTACAATACCACAATATAAAGATACTTGTTGGTTTAATGCTATTTTGATGGCTATATTTTATAGTCAGCATTCACGAAAATTATTATATCATCATTTTGAAGACAAAAAAGACAAATTTTCGAGAATAATGAATCATATAATAAAACATACTTATATTAAATCAAAAGAGGCAATTAAATATTTTGAATTTATGAAACCAGAAAATATTCTTAGATATACAAACTTAGATAAAACAGAATTATTCAATTATCTAAAAAATAAAAAAAACTACGGTTTTAATGTAAAAACATTTTTACCGTTTTTCTTAAAAAGTTTAAATAAAAATGTTATGGATATTATTATTTATAAAAAGAATTGTTATGCAAATTATTATTCACTATTACCACTATTTGCTATAAATTTTGCAAGTAGACATACTAATAAATTTTTATCAAAATGGAGTGGTATAACATCTAAAGATATTTCTGACCCAGATTATATAATTGTGCATAATATACTAAAATTAAAATCTTCTAATTTTTATACTACATTATTTTTAAATGATTATAAAACCTATCCTAAATTAGAAAAAAAATTAAATCTAAAAACTTATGATATTAATATTAAAGGTTTACTTAGTTTAGATAATGAAATATTCTATAATGGAAATAAATATATTTTAGATTCAATTTTATTAAATAATTCTAATCGAGAACAAGTTAAACTTGGACACGCTATAGCAGGAATAACTTGCAAAAATAATCGTTATGTTTATAACGGATGGTTTAGAGTAACTAATGACCCTAATATAACTAAAAATTATGGAACTAGAACATTACCTTGCGAATTAATGAAACACGAATGGAATGTTAAAAAAAATATTAAGTTCTGTTTAAATCCTAAGTTATGCAGACTTGATAAATATGAAAAAACATTAAAAGAAGATTTGTGTTTTTCATTTAGTGATTTAGATAATGCAACTATAATTTATGTCAAAGTTATAACAACAAAATCAATTGATTCCAATTTACCTATTTCAAGTTCTTTAACTTTACCCTCTTTAAATACAAATAGTTTATCTGATTTAGATATCAAAGATAAACAAAAATATTTATTAGATCGAAAATATCGTAAACAACAACAAGAAACTTATAAGAAAGGATTTAAGGGATTTAAAGGACTTAAGGAATGCAATAAATTTACATACGACACTTCTTATATTGACTGTCTTTTAGTTGCATTTTTTAATAATAATAATTTGGCAATAGAAGAAGTATTTTTTAATGGTTTTTTATTAAAAAACAAATATGGACTTATAATAAGAGATGTATTCAAGTCTTATTATAAATATAAAATAATTGATAAAATCAAATTATTAAAAGCTATTCAATTATATTATAATGATTTTATTAGTAAAAATCCAGAATTCCCCAAAATTCAATGGAGTAGAGGCAAATATTATTTACCTGACTTGATGATATTGTTACAAAAAATATTTAAATTTGATAAAGTTTTATTACAAATATTATTATCTTATGACGAAAAATTTAAGATAATAGCAAAAAAAGAAACAACAATAAAAACAATAAAAATAACTAAACTCAAACCAAATCCTAAACCTGATTTAGACTCATTACCTTTAAGTTCTATTATAGCAAGATCAAATGATAAATATAAATGTTTTTATAAATGCAAAACTAAATGGTATGATAATGATAAAATAATTGATGATATTAATAAACATATAAAATCACATAAATATAAAATTGTCAGTTATATTTATTATTAAAAAAAGTGAATTATTTTATGCACATTTTTTATAATGACTACCAAAAAGGTAATGACAGAAGATTTAGGGAAAATATTTGAAATGGCGATATGTCTTTTATATGAAATCGATTATGATGGTAAATATAAATATAGTATCGAAGAAGCATCAAAAATCAAAGAAAAATTATATAAATTGAAAGATGAATTTTCATTAAAAATTAAACATATTGCTAAAAATTGTAATAAATATGATTTTCAAAGTGTAGATGATAATAATATTCATTTGAACGCTAAAACTACTAAAAAGAATGCAAAAGTTTGCCCACAAGTTATTGGACAACCATCGAAAAAAAAATTTTGTGAATTCTTTGGTGTAAATCCAATATCTAATTTGGAAGAAATTAAAACCTATATCGAATTGAATGTTAAAAAAATGTTAGAAATATATTGTTCAAATACATTTGATTGCCCAATAATTTATTATAATCAATACAAAGATTTAATATTATTCATTAAATTAAAAGAAAAAATAACTTGGATAAATTATGATATTAAATTTAGCCATATTATTAAAAATAAAAAATGGAATGAAAGTACAAGTATTATTATAAATAATATAACAATTGGAGAATTTCAAATACATAATCATCGTGATTGTATTAAGTTTCGTTGGTCATTTGAAAAATTATTAGATTTGTTTAAAGAAAATTTTGATATTATAAAATTTTGATAATTTTATCATAATATTCTTTTGAAATTTCACATCCTTTAAAATTTCGATTTGTATTTTTACAAGCAATTGCCGTTGTTCCTGAACCTAAAAATGTATCTAAAATAGTATCATTTTTGTTAGAATGTTTTTTTATCAGTTCTTCAAATAATTTTAAACTTTTTTGTGTTGGATGAAATCTATTTTTTCCACATTGTAAAGGAAACATATATATGCCATTATCATACGAACTATTAAATGTAGGACTTCCTTCCTTAACACCTATTAAAGCAATTTCCCTACAATTTGTTAAATAGTTAATTTTACTGTTTCTTGGTTGTGGATTAGTTTTTATCCATTCAATAAATCTAATTTGTTTGAATTTATATTTTTCTAAAATATTTTTAAGATCTGTTATTTTCCACAAATCAAAAAATATAATCAATGTTCCACCTTTTTTTAATTTTTTATAATATTCACATATAAAGATTTCAAGATCATTTATCGTAAAATCACTGTCCCAACTTCCATAATCAGTTTTGATGCAATATTTTTTTCCATATATTGAACCGTATTTAATATATTTATCTTTATTTATATCATCTTCTATCCCATTTTGCTCTTTGTATTCTTCCCATTCTTCTTGTGTTTTTACTTGCTCAATATCGTTTATTTCATTAAACTTAACATTACAATAATGTTCATTCATTCCACTGTTTTTTGATATTATGTATGGTGGATCAGTTAATATTAAATCAATGCTATTATCAACAATAGTTTTTAAATATTCTATACCACATATATTTTCAATTTCTATATTAGTAGCATCGATATTTATTGATGGTTCATTTAATTTATTTTGAAGCAAACTTATTAATTCTTTTTTAGTTTTTGATTTACATTTTATAATTTCATTTTCTTCACATTTTGCTAAAAGTTCTTTTTTTGATAATTTGGTTAAATCCATATTATTAATATTAGTAGTTATATTATTATTAAATTCATTTTTTATTAATTTCTTAGAAATTATTAGGAAAGTTAGAATGTTTTCTTGTGATAAAGTTATAACAATACCACAATATAAAGAAACTAGTTGGTTCAATGCTATTTTGATGTCTATATTTTATAGTCAACATTCACGAAAAATGTTATATCATCATTTTGAAGGTGAAGATGACAAGTTTTCAAGAATTATGAATGATATAATAAAACATAATTATATAAAAACAGAAGAATCAACAAAATATTTTAAATTTATGCGTCCTGAAAACATTCTTAAATATATGAATGCTGATACCAGAAAATTATTTAACATTTTTAAAGAACAAGGTAATTATAATTTTGATAGTAAATTATTTTTACCATTTTTTCTTAAAAGTTTAGATAAAAATGTTTTAGACGTCATTATGTTTAATGATAAATATTATGGTAATTTTTATTCGGTACTTGAAGAATTCAGTAGAAATGGAAAAATAGATTTATCAAAATGGAGTGGTGTTGATAGTGATGATTTAAATGAGCCAGATTATATAATCGTTCATAAAATACCAGATGTAAATTTTAATGCAGAAGAAGATGAGGAAATAGAAGAAGATGAAGAAGAGGATGAAGAAGACGATGGAGGAAATACAGAAGCTATGTTAGAAATAGTTAACAGCATTGATGATCTGAAAGATATAGATATATATCTAAAATTATTTGTATTATCATATTTAAAATTATCTAAAAGCCAATTACAAAAATTTGAAAAAAAATTAAATTTAGCAAGTTACGATATTGAATTAGAAGGTTTAGATGAATATGCGAATGAAATTGTTTTTGATGAAAATACATATATTTTAGATTCAGTTATATTAAATAATGATATTGCAGGCATAACTTGTAAAAACGAACATTATGTTTATAGCAGTCAATTAAGAAAGACTCAAAATCAAGAAGAAGTACCTTGCGAATTAGTTAAATTTGATTGGGATGTTAATCAAGATAGTAAATTTTGTTTAAATTCAAAATTATGCAAATTAGATGCACCAACATCAGATGTATGTTATTCATTTAACGATACTAAATTTGCTACACTCATTTATATTAAAAAAGAGTCTAAAGTTAGTGAATCGGTTGATAGAAATTTAAGTTTAACAAGTCCTTTAACAATGCCATCAAAGAGCCCAGTTGTACCTGAAGAAGATAAATTAGTTTCTTGTGAAAATATTATAACAATACCACAAACTAGAGGCACCTGTTGGTTTAATGCTATTTTGATGTCTATTTTTTATAGTCAACATTCAAGAAAGTTGTTATATCATAATTTCGAAGGAAAGAGTGATAAATTTTCAAGAATAATGAATGACATAATAAAACATAATTATATTAAATCAGCAAAATCAATTGAATATTTTAAATTTATGAAACCTGAGAATATATTAAAATATATTAATATCAACAAAGAACAATTATTCAAACATTTTAAGGCAAATAAAAATCACGGATTTTCTGTTAATACATTTTTACCTCATTTCTTAAAAAGTTTTAATAAAAAAGTTTTAGACATAATAATTTATGATAAAAATTGTTATGTAAATTTTTATTCATTATTTGATAAATTAATTACAAAAGATGATATTAAAAGTGACATTGAGGCAGATTTTTCTAAATGGGCTGACACAGAAAGTGAAGATGTAACTGATCCAGATTATATATTAGTACATAATACAACACTTAGAGACACAGACGCTTATAAAACATTTTTTAGAAGTAAATTAGCCACCGATGACAGAATAGAAGAACATTTAAATTTAGCTGAAAAAGGTATTGAAATTAAAGGTTTATTACAGCTAAAAGATAACATCAAACACAATGGTAATACATATGTGTTAGATTCAATTATATTAGATAATTATAATAGCGTTGAATACGGTGGTGTTCACGCTATTGCAGGTATTACTTGCAAAAATAACAGATTCGTTTATAATGGTTGGATGAGAAAAATACTCGATGATAAAAGCACGCCTAGAACTTATGGTAATACTGTATTACCTTGCGAATTGATGAAATTTCATTGGGATATAAGGAAAGATGAAAAATTTTGTTTAAATCGTAAATTATGCAATATAGAAGGTATAAAACAAAAAGAATTATGTTTTTCATTTAATCAATTAGATAAAATAACTTTAATTTATGTTAAAAAACCAGATATAGAATCTGTCGATATAAATTTAAGTGTAGAAAGCCCTTTAACATTACCATCATTAAAATCAAATAGAAGTGATTTTTCAGAATTAGACGATACGGATGAAGAAAAATTTAGAAATTATTTAATTGAACGCAAACAACGAAGAGGCAAACAAACACAATATAAACAATCGGTATTGAAGCAAAGAAAATAATAACTATAAATAGAATAAATATGTTTTCTTGTGAGAATGTTATTACAATACCACAATATAAAGAAACTAGTTGGTTCAATGCCATTTTGATGGCTATATTTTATAGTCAACATTCAAGAAAAATGTTATATCATCATTTTGAAGACAAAAAAGATAAATTTTCAAGAATTATGAATGACATAATAAAACATAATTATATAAAAACAGAACAGTCAACAAAATATTTTGAATTTATGCGTCCTGAAAACATTCTAAAATATATGAATACTGATACTAAGAAATTATTTAACATTTTTAAACACCAAGGTAATTATAATTTTGATAGTGCATTATTTTTGCCTTATTTCTTAAAAAGTTTAAACAAAAATGTTTTAGATATTATTATTTTTAACGATAATTGTTATGCAAATTTTTATTCTGCAGTTGAAATGTTAAATAAACATAGTAGCGTATATTTATCAAATTGGAGTGGTATAGATAACAAAGATACTCAAGATCCAGATTATATAATTGTTCATAAAATACCAAAATTTCATTATACAAATGAAAGTAATTTATTTAATATAGTAAAAGAAGGATTTTTAAAGAATATTAGTCGATATTTACAATTATTTATTTTAGTAATTATTACTATGTATAACAATGAAGGACCATTAAATTTAAAGAATTATGGAATTGATATTAAAGGTTTATTTGATTTAGATGATAAAATATATCATAATGGAAATACATATATTTTAGATTCAATTGTATTGAATAATGATATTGCAGGCATAACTTGTAAAAATAACCGTTATGTTTATAGCAGTCAATTAAGAAATACACAAGACCAAAAAGAATTACCTTGTGAATTGCTTAAATTTGATTGGGATGTTAAGAAAGATAATAAATTTTGTTTAAATTCAAAATTGTGCCAACTAGACGCACCAACATCAGATGTATGTTATTCATTTAATGATATTAAATATGCAACACTCATTTATGTTAAACAAGAAGCTAAAGTTAGTGAATCGGTTGATAGAAATTTAAGTTTAACAAGTTCTTTAACATTACCATCTTTAAAATCAGCTGATAGCATTTCATTATTAGATTTGGAAAATAGTGCGCGAAAAGAACGAAAAGCAAAACAAGAAGAATATAAAAAACAATTAAAAGACCAACCTAAAATGATTTCTTGTGAGAATGTTATTACAATACCACAAACAGAAGGCACTTGTTGGTTTAATGCCATTTTGATGGCTATTTTTTATAGTCAACATTCACGAAAATTGTTATATCATCATTTTGAAGGTAAAGAAGATAAATTTTCAAGAATAATGAACGACATAGTAAAACATAATTATATAAAATCAGAACAATCAATTAAATATTTTGAATTTATGAAACCACAAAATATTCTAAAATATATGGATAAAGAGTTTTATCAAACTTTCAAAAGAAAAAAACAATATGGTTTTTATGAAGAATTATTTTTACCTTTTTTTCTTAAAAGTTTAAATAAAAATGTTTTGGATATTATTATTTATAATTATGATTCAACTTCCTATTATGCAAATTATTATTCACTTATGAATACATATGGGACACCAGAAAATTTTACAATAGATGTGTCTAGATGGAGTGGTATTGAAAGCAAAGATATACAAGATCCAGAATATATATTAGTACATAAATGTTATCTTGAATCAGAACAAAATAATGTATATACAAATTTATTTTATGATAAAGATATTACTCCTCCTGAAATAAAACAAAAATTAAATTTAAAAAATTATGGTATTGATATAACAGGTTTAAAAGATTTAAATAATGAAATATTTTATAATGGTAATAAATATGTTTTAGATTCTGCTTTATTGTCAAATTATAATGGAGAAGAAACAGATATTGGTCATGCTATAGCAGGAATAACTTGCAAAAATAATCGTTATGTTTATAATGGTTGGATAAGAACAACTAATGACCCTGTAATGCCTAAAAATAATGATAGATTATTACCTTGTGAATTGATGAAATTTGATTGGGATGTAAAGAAAAATGAAAAATTTTGTTTAAATCGTGAAATATGTAAATTAGATAAAATTACACAACCTGAAGATTTATGTTTTTCATTTAATAAACTTGGCAAATCTACTCTAATTTATGTTAAGGATACATCATCAATTAAATCAGTAGATACAAATTTAAGCGTTTCTAGTGTTATTACATTACCATCATTGAAATCAAATAGCAGTGATTTTTCAGAATTGGATTTTGATGATATTGACGAAAAATCAAAATACATAGATGAACGCAAATCCAGAAGAAAAGAACAAGAAGAATATAAAACAAGTGTAAAAAAATGAATAATATTATTTATTTTTATTAATTATTAATAATGATAATAGAAACTTCTATTATCTTATTTATTATGGTCCAATCAATTATGAATATGATAAATAAACAAAGAACGGTTCATAAAACTAATTATGAGAAATATAAATTAATTGATATTATCAATAAGAATATAGATGATGAAAATATCGACGATAATATTATTAAACTATTGTCGTATTATAATTATGATGGGCATATATTATTAACTCGTGTTAAGAATGATTTGATACGAAATAAACAATTTAGACTTAACAAACATTTATTTGACAAAATAAGATGTATGTCTGATAGAAATACAATTAAAATGGAAATAGCAGCTATTAATAATAGAATGCATATTTATAAATATAAACTCAATAATATTTTTATAAGATTGAAACACGAAATTAATGTTAATATAATTGTGAATTGATAAAAAAATGAAATTATTTTATTTTTATTTTTTTTAAATGATTATGGCGATAGAGTCATCAGCATCAAATAAATTCTATTTTATTATACGACTAAACAAACTGTTGTTTATGATTTGCATTATTTCAATAATATTATTATTAATATCTCTGTTATTCATATTATGCAGAACAATATTTCGTTTAATATTGGCAATAGTAAAATTAATAACACGAAAAAAAATCGACAACATTGAAAGCAATGAAGAATGTCCTATATGTTTAGAATCAATAACTTCAAGCGATATAACTACAACCTATTGTAATCATACATTTCACTATAGTTGCATTCAAAAAATGCTTTCTTATAATAATAAGTGTCCTTTGTGTAGAAGGATTTTATAAAAATAAAAAAATTTTGTTTTTAGGTAGCAGCAACAGCAGCGGCTGCAGCATTTTTAGCACTCAGTGAAGGAAAATGATGAGAAATTAGTCGTTGAAGGATAAAAAAAGTAACTTCTTCGTCATTATTGATATTGAGGATCTTTTTGAGCTTTTCGTCTGGAAGAATAACGCGTCGATTGGTTGGTTTATTAAGATTATGTTCTTTTACATAAGCATTAATATAACGAGTAATATCAGTTCGTGATTTCTCAGTTCCGTGAGGAACTCCGATAAAATCGCAAAGTTCATCAGAAATCTTATTTGGCTTAGCAAAACCAGATGGAGATTTACGAGCATTTTCACGCTTCTTTTGGATACGCTCAACAACTTTGCGAAGTTTATCGTGCTCCTTTAGAACTGGTTTTAGTGAACTTTGAATATCTTTTAGAAGTGCTGCAAGAGCAGTAATTTTATCTGCTAGAACTTGAACCGCGTTTTCAGTAGCTGATGGGGCGGTTTCAGCACCTTCTTCTGAAGTAGTTGTTGCTGCGACTGCTGGTTCTACTGGTTCAGCCTTAGCAGCAGCTGCAGTGGCTTTAGTAGCTCGTGGCTTTTTTGCTGGAGGTTCAGGAGCTTTAGCGGCGGCAGGTGGTACAACTTCTTTTGCTGGTTCATCTGCTACTTTAGTTTTTGAATCAGTAACAGCAGGGGCAACGGTTTGTTTTTTTGGAGCAGCGGGCATTTTTTATATTTGTATATAAATAATAAAGCTTTATATAAATTTCAGTTTGTCAAAAATTCTAATAATAGTATTTTTATCATCATCACTAATTTTATTCCAATCTTTTTTGTCGATTGGTACATAAATAAAATTGCATATAAAACTGCCATTATTAATACCTAATCCTTCAATAGTAAATTTATTAGAAAATGGTTCAATTTTGATAATTAAAATCTCTTTGTTTAAGTAAACAAGTTCCCTTAAATTACCAGTTAAATATTCAGCAGTTGTTATTATCATATCGTGAATAATATCTATGCTATTATCATTATTAATCCTATGATAATAATTATTGTTGTTAGAGGGTGCTAAACTTAGATTAAAAATAATTTCGTGTTCAATATCATTATCGTCAATATGAGTAATAGCAATTTTAGGGAATTTTTTACAATCTAAATCAATGAATATAGGATCAATAATATCTTTTAAGAAAATTCTAATTTTCTTTTTATTTTTGCTAAAATAGTCATTATAACTAATTTCTAGATTAAAATTATGAATTACTGCCTTATTAGAAGGTTTTAAGAGAACATTAACAAAATCCTTAAATAGCTTACTATTAATAATATAATCAAATGTTTGTTCCCAATTTTCATAATTTATTTCTTCATAATCATTATTTAAGAGTTGATTATAGGCATTAGTTGCATCAGTAAATTCTTTAACTTTCATTTTCTTTTCTTCTGGATCAGTAATATTATTTAATTTATCTGGGTGACATTTTAATGCAATTTTTCTATAAGCTTTTTTAATTTCATCGATTGTTGCATTATTACTGACATTTAAAATTTCGTGTGGATTTGAAAACATTTTATATTTAAAACAATAATATTTTTTAAATATAAAATGAACAATTTAAATGATTACATAGACATTTGTATTGGGTCTAATGGTTCTCATTATGATGTTGCCAAAGTTATTTATGAATTAATCAAAGATAAATTTGACTATTGTGGAAAGAATATATGGAAATATATTGAAAACGGCGAAAATACTATTGATGAAAAACAAATAAAACTTAAAAATCTATTGAAATCGACAGTTATCAATACATTTATAATAAGAAGTAATTATTGGGACGACAAAGCAATAGTTCAGAATGATATAAATATTGCGTTAGATTATCAGATAAAATCATCAACCTTATTGCAGATTGCAAATAAATTGAAAGATGATAAATATTTAAATTGTATTATCAAAGAACTAAAACAATTTTTTAATAATATAATAGATGATTAATAAAATTAAAAAAGATTTTTTTGAATTTATAGGTAGTCCTTATATAACTTATTTAAAAACTTTAGACAAAATTGTTAAATACAGTAAGGGCAATATTAATTTTTATGTTTTAATAAATTCGGCTAACAATAGTTTAAGCGATGATTACAATATTATCGCTAAAAATCTAAATAGAATTCATAAATTTTCAAATAATGCAAAACTAGATGTTTATTTAAGTTTGGCACCATATAAAAAAGAAATTAACAAAACGACTAAATTACCTTTATCAAGGTTTAATGTAAATAGCGGATTTACTATTATAAATATTAATAGATATCCTATAGAAGATAAGAAAATATTCATATCAAGAAAAGAAGAATTTGGGAAGGTGATATTTCACGAATATATACATCATAATTTACAAATAGATTCTTCTTTTAGCAGTAGTAATATTAAAAGATTACAGGAACATTTTAAAATAATTTCTGATATAGATCCGAATGAAGCAGTAGTTGAATTTTGGGCTACTGTAATGTTTTTAAAACAATTAAGCGAAGAAACACAAAAAGACTTTTATGAATTATTCAAAGAAGAATTAAGTTATTCGTTATATAAATCAAATCAATTATTTGAATTACAGAAAAAAAATAATTGTATATGGTTTGACAATACATATGTTTATTGTTATATAATTTTCAAAACTATTTTTATGTTTAATTTAACCAAATTTCAAAAAATATATACATTTCCGTATGATGATACAATTTTAACCAATTTTTTGATTGAACATTCGAAACTACCTGAAATAAAATCTAATCCAACTAAAAGGCGTCCAGACAATTCTTTATGTTTTATGGTTAATAGTGATGATTAATTTAAGTTGAGTAAATAAATAGATTGATCAATATTACTTAACATCTCATCTATGATGTTTTGTAACTCAGTTGCTTTGTTAACACCTGTTCTTATTTTTTTGATATTGTCACATTGACTTTGAAGATATTCAATTATGTTTTGACAATTGCTAGTAGCTGTTATGGTTATATTAAAAGGCTGAATTGGTTGTAATTTGTATTTACCTATATAAGATTCAATGAATTTGTCAATATTGTCAGATAAAGCTGAATGAAGTTTATCTAATGCAACGTGGGCAGAATAACTTTTAACTGACCAATGAAACAATTTAATTTGTGCTAATAATCCCAAGAAATATTCACTGTAAATATGCATATTATATTAATATAAAATATAATTATTAAATAAAAATAATGTCAATAGAAGATATTACTTATTTGCGAGAACATAGTATTAAACAAACTATAGTTATTCTCATAGATAGCAAAACAAGAGATTTTGAATTATACCCGGATCCTAATAATTATGTTGTTAATTTTAATGTTCCTTTTAAAAATGTTATAGGTTTTGATATTATTGATACTAGTATACCAAGAACTATGTATTCAATTGATAAATACAATGATACTCTTTATTATTATATTCATACAGATACGACTACAACAATAGATGATTTTATAAACAATGAAATAGATATTGATGTTTTAAATTACGATCCTACTTATAATGGTAAATTCAAAGTTTTTAATATGTCCCACGCTGATTATTCATTACCTACTTTTGTAGTACATTTCAATGATGAAATAAAAAACTCTATTAATGACAATGATGTTGTTTTAAAAGCTGCAAGTTTAACTGATCCATCTGAATTAACAGATACAATACAATTTACTTGTACTCATCCATTTATTTTTAATATGTATGATAGCACATTGGCAGAAACATTAGGATTTAATATGCTAATAAAAAAAGAAAATCATAATGTTAAATATTCTTATTACAATAAATTAACGATTAAAAAACCAATAGCAAATATTGATACTGATAATATAAAATACAGTAATATAATGGAATCAATGCGATTATATGTAAGTTTTTATGATGAGACAATAGAAAATATATATATGCGAAATAGAATTATTGCACCTGGAATGGTTTGTTTTACAGGTGAAAAATATATAATTATGAGATCTCCTGAAATCGAAGAACACGCTTTCGGGTCCTTAGCTTATACTAATAATAATTTAGGTATTGCTAAATTTCGCACAAATAGTTTAGGTTTTAATGATGAGAAATTATATATTACAAAAATCCCAATTAGAGAATTTCACCCAATCGGCAAATTATCTAAATTAACATTAAAATTTGAAACAGCTGATAAAAAATTATATGATTTCAAAGGTATTAATCATAATATTACATTAGCTATTTATTATTATGAACCTAAATTTAAAATAACAAATTTCAATTCAATATTAAACCCTAATTATAGCAATAATTTTAACAAATATAAATATACAAATGATGAACAAGAGATTATTAACGAAAATGATGATGACGAAGACGATATCAATGATAATACAAATGAAAATTTTTCAAGAGATAACATTGATATCTATAGACAAATGGAACAAAAATATAATTATGGATTATAATTTTTTTTTAATTCATATTTCTGAAATGTTGTATATATGCAATCATACTATCTAAATTTTCGCGTGTAAATGTTCCATTGTCTATTAATTTCTCAATATCCTGAGGTTTCATATTACCTTTATTTAATTCATTTAATATTTCTGCTTCAAATGGTTTTAAACTTTTAACTGTTCCTTTTGTCGTTTTATCGTCATCTGTTGTTTCTGCTGTGGTTGTTGCTACTGGTGTTGTTGCTGGTGTTGTTGCTGGTGTTGTTGCTGGTGTTGTTGTTGCTGGTGTTGTTGTTGCTGGTGTTGTGGTTGTTGCTACTGGTGTTGTTGTTGCTGGTGTTGTAGTTGCTGTGGTTGCTGCTGGTGTTGTAGTTGTTGCTGGTGTTGCATCAGTGAATCGTTCTACATATCTATATTTTTGAAATTGGCAACCAAATAAAATGATAAATAATATAGACATTGCTAATACCAAAGATATTAAATTTAATATATTATCATAATAGCCCATTTAAAACTTCTCTTTCTGTATTTATTATAAGATTTTAAAAAAAATATTAATTGTTTATTATAGATACAAAATGACTGAATTAAATATTGCATATTCATTTAATGGAGGTGGCGGAAATGATATAGACGATAATTCTATGATGGATTATCATCCTGAACCAACACAACAACCTCAACAACAATCTCAACAACCTGCTCCACAACCACCTCAACAAGTTCAAATACAACCTCAACAACAAGCACCTATTTATTATCAACCACCATTAACAATGCAACAACAGCCTCCAGTAAGAAAACAACAGCAATATCAAGCAGCTCCTCAATATTCCTTTTGGGATAGAATGATGTTATCCCGAAATGATGTATTTAAATTAATATTATTATCATTTGTAGTAGTATTAGGGATATCAATTGAAAAATTCGGAAGTCATTATATAAATACTTATTTAACAGATAATATATTATCACCGATACAAGAATTTATAGTTCGTTTAAGTTATCCATTATTAATATTTATATTTTTATGGATAATTAAATCTTTATAAAATAGATATTATTAAAATGAGTTTAAAAGAATTATATCAATATATTAAACCAATCGTTGATATTTATTTTTATAAATATTTTGGAGAAAAACGAGAATTTATTATTAATATGATAAAAATTTTAGATGTCAAAGCAACTCCACAAGAAAATATGCCGCCCGGAGCATTTAATTGCGAATTAATAAACAAAATTTATTATTATATATTGTTCACCGTATTTATGTTATTGATAATATGGATTTTATATGATACATTGATTAAAAATTATAAATCACTTACATATAAAATAGGCCTGTTAATTAAAGATCAAATACGACTTAAGGATATTTTAGAATTTAAACAGATCGAAAATATAATTTATTTTACTGACAATTTTTCTTTAAATATAGATTTGTTTATTTACTTGTTATTAATAGCAATAATATTATACATTGCATATAGATTTCAATATAATTTGAAAATTGAGGAGGTATATAATGAATTCAATATGTTATTACCTGTTTTATTGATATTAATGATTTTAGGAGTTGTTTATTTTATTTATAATTATACATTTTTTAATTTATTATCGCGAAGAACACATAACTTAAAAGCTGTTATTTATAAAAACATAAATATAGAGTTTATAAATAAACATACTATATGCAATTATATTCATAAAAAAGATAAATTTGATGATTATTTTCAATATGGTAAATGCAATGACATCAAATATAACTTTAATCAAAACAAATTATATGAATATATAAATAATGTTATTAATGAAATTTATAATTCGGATAATGAAATTACATTAGAAAAATTCAAAACATTAAAAGATAAAGATGGAATTTTATATAAAGATAAATTAAGCTCTGCATTTTATACTTTCATTTTAATTAGGTATTATATCGATAATAATTTATTGGATGATGCTAAAGATTTATTTTCTACTTATAATTTAGTTTCATTTTTACCTCGTATAAATCCAATATTATCTTTAAATTATGATTCACTAATTTTTAATGCTTCAAATTCGTTAAATTACGAAACACCTAAAATGAGTAAAGCTTTCAATAACAACAAAGATATTTATAATTATGTTTACAACGATTTTTATAATAATAATTCAATTATTCAAGAATTGATAGTTGATATATATAACATTTGCAAATATAAAATGATATCATTATACGACTATTATTTATTAAACGGATTAATAATTTTATGTGTAATTATTTATTATTTCATTAAACATTATTTTAAAAAATAAATATTTATCAATTAAAAGAAGAGATAAAATACAATGTATAGCGCGTTAGCTAGTGCAGCAGCATCTATGGCATCTAAAGGAGCATCTATGGCATCTAAAGGAGCATCTAAATTTGGTTTAGATAAGGATAATATAAAAGCTAAGTTAGAATTAGCCAAAGAATATGTAGATAAAAACAAAGAAAATGCTTCTAGAATGATGAAAGAAACAAAAGAAAGCTTAAAAAAAAGCGAATTTGCTCAAAAATTAAAGGCTATTAAAAAAGAAGGCGACGAATTACAAGAAGGTAATAAACAATTTAATATAAATGAAAAACCCGCTATTAGCAATAAAGATATTTCAGATACGATAAATAAATTTAAAAGTATAATTGATAAAAATAAAAAGGGATATGCTATAAATTCTAATGATTTTCAAGAATACACAAATATAGAAAATAAATTAAAAGCTTTAAAGGAAGATCCAGACTTAAATGCAGATGAAATAGAAGATGCTCTTCAGTATGTTGATAAAATGAAAGGAATACCTGAAAACGAAATTAATGAAGATAATATAATAAACACTAAAAAAACAGTAATTGAATTCAAAAGAATTGCTGATATATGTAAATTACTTATTAAGATATTAACGCTAATATGCATAATTCTATTAATAATAACCTTGCTAATATCATTTATAAATGTAATCAATTTGTCTATAAAAATTTTAACAAATATTCTTTCACTATTTTATAATACAGTAGTAACTAATAATCAAACTATTAGTTATTCAGCAAAAGAAATAATCAAATGCTCTAAAAACAATTTTAAGTACGATATATTTAACATCTTAAATGAGCAGTCAACATCATTAACTGTTTTTAATACAGCAATTTATATAATTTATATTCTTTTATTTTATGTTATAATATATATTTTAGTTATTATTTTTGTTAATATTTATCAATACACACACGTTTTAAATGGTGAATTAAAGGATATAGATCCTAAATTTCAGTTATTGACAATAATAGCAATGATATTTATATGCAGTTTTGTACATCTATTGATATATAAATTCATATTCAGAAAATTGTCATTTAATAAATTCAAAGATATCAATAATTATGAGGTAAATATTGATAATTTGATATTAACTAATATTAATCCAATAAATACAGGTTATGATAATGATTTCTTCGATCTTTTGACTGATAGCACAAAACGCGCAGAAATCGATAATATGTTCGCTACAATGGTTGAAAATGTTGATCAACCATCAACCAATTTATCTAAATATCTCTTAATGTATGATTTATATATGTATTTTGATGAATATGTATATATGAACGATGTTGTTAAAGATGATTTAAGGAAATATTTTAAATTGGTTGTTGATGAAAATTCGCCGAATAAGACATTTATATCGTTTTTAGATGCAAATGAACGAAAGCTGATTAAATTATATCACGAGGAATTGCCATTTTATAAACAAATACCAACAGATAAATTAGAATCATTTCAAAAAAGTAATGAAAAAGTTTCACAAGTTATAGGAACTGTAAATAAATCTATAATCAAATATACTGGTACTTTTTATCCATTTTTAATATGCTGCATTTATATAATAGGAATATTTTTATTCAATGCATTCTTTACTTATATTATAATGGACTTCATATTAACAACAGAAGATGATAAGATGTTTCCAAATTTTTTATATACAATAGCTAATAAATATACATCCGTAATAAAATATATTTATAATATTTTCAAAATATAAAAAGATGTTATTGATTTTATATTATTTGATCTTATTATTAATGATAATAGCTGTAATATGGTTATTGAAGATTTTATATAACCTTGATTATTTTAATCAATTAGAAAACGGTTGTAATATAATCATTAAATCGTAAAAATTATTATTTTTTTATAATTTAGAATGAACGAATATTATAAATATCGTTATAATATATCTAAATTTTTTACAAATACTGACAACGATGATTATTATAATTATTTAATGATCATAATACCTGTCTTATATATTATTCCTGTTTTATTATTGATATTACTATTCATATTAGGTTATAAAAAACTTAATGTCACAATAATTATAATAATATTTTTGTTTGTGTTATTTATAATATTGACCTATCGATTAATAAAATCATTAAAATCAATTCAAAATGATGAAATAATTAGCAATTATATGAATTTTTACAAAGTCGCCAATATGATTTATAAGGAAAACTATTTTAACTCTAATTTTGTAAATGTTCAATTAAAAGATCAATTATTATTAGCTATTAATAATATCGAAAATCTTTATGGTGAACAAGCATTAGCACATTTAAATTCTTCCTATGATATTCTTCAATATAGCAGTGATATTAATAATGATTATATTAACAAGTTGTATATAGACAATTTTAAGAAATTCAAATATTTAAATAGTTCTATGCAATTTATAATTGTTAATAATAACAATTATATTATTGATTTACAGCTTTTAAGTGATAGATTTCCCAATGAACACGAAAAATTATTAAAATATTTTAATAATAAATATAAAACAAATTTAAAGTCTTTATATCAACCTGTATTATTTACAGCAAATTATAAAAGAAAATTTGATAAAATGATGAAAGATTATAAGAACAATATTTTTAATTATTTATGGATTTTACTATTTTTTATAATTGTTATATTGCAAGCCATATTATTGAACCTTAATGTTATAATGACATATATTTATTTAGGTTCAATAATAATAATAATATTATTAATGTATATTTATAATAATATATAAATATGGGAGGTGGAAGTTCAAGGATTGAGAATAGACCGTTTAAATGTGATCCAAAGTATACAGTTCGCAAAACTCCATTAGAATTTAATCGCTTAAAGCATGTAAGATGTATATTTTTTACTCAAGAAAATTATAATGCTAATTATCATATTCCAAAATCAACTTTATCAGTAAATTTTAATTCTACTTTGAATAACTTAGAAAATGATATTGAAAATAAATTACAAGAAGTTTATACTAATGTTAATAATATTGCTCCCGCTAAAATTCTAAATCCTATTTATGTAGCATTCGCGAGAACATTAGAGTATAATGGTAGTATTTTTGATGATCCTAGATTAAAAAAGATAGATGTCAATTTTCCTAATAATAATTATTCATTGGCAATTAAAGATTTTATGAATTCTTATTTGAACAAAATGAGAAATCCTGATTTAAATAAGAAATATATGACAATGCCAATGAATTCTTATACATTCGTTAATAATACAATCAAAGTTATTATTTATTTTCCATTTATGACTTCTGATTATAAATATATAACAAATTTTAAGGATATTATCAATAGTTCTGCATTTTTTACCAAAATTTTATTAGATACTGAATTTAATGGTTTGCCAGACGTTAATACTTTTAATGAAGCAAAAATTAGAAGTTCATTACAAAAAAATAAATCATTGACACCTGAAATTATTGATTATGCTATAAATAAAATGAAAGACGCTGATAGAACAAATTTCAGATTTAGTGATGATTTGTTATATTTATGCAATGAAGGCGGTTGTTTAAGTGAAAATGGCGGTGAAGACTTCAATACTCTTTTACCTACTCTTGCTGGTAATGATGCAGATAACGATAATGTAGCTATAAAAATGTCACCATTCTTGCCTAATAAATGTTTGGCTCAGACTTTTAGATATAAATGTGGAATATTAGGTGCAGATGCTAATAATAAGAGTTTACCAGATTTAATGAAAGCAGATGATATCATTAATTATTTAACAAAAAGTTTAAGAAAATATATAATAAACGAAAAATGTACTTTAGAAAAAACTGATAATATTAAAGATTATTGCGACAGAGAAGCAGATAAAGATATTAAAATTCAGCAAACACCAGTTGATATTATCAATTATACATTTTCTTATCAATTAAGACAACAATTTGACAGTGATTTTAATAAAGGAAATGTCAATCATTATAGCAAAGATTATAGCATCAATATTATTAAAGAATTGATGTTTTTGAGAAACAAATACCCAGGCATTCAAGAAATTGTATTTCCTTTGTATGTATATAATAGTGAGAATAACGACCTAACTATTGATCCACCTTGGGGACCTTTATTTTTGACTTCGGATCAAATTTTTGGTTATAATGAAAATATAATAACAACTAAATATTCATTTAATAATAAATATTATATCAAAATGAATGAAAAAGGGCATATCACTGTTAATTATACGAGTAATGATCAAATTTATTATTATTTGAATGTTATTGAATTTAATAGACCTTTAGCAATGGTTTTTTCATCAGGTATATCAATTATTTATAAGAACGCTTCGAATGGCAATCAAGAAACAAAACAAGTAGTTAATATAAATTTAGTTATAAAAGATGAGAAACACAGAGAACCATATGATTTTTATATTAATGATGAAGGAAAAATAAGAATATTTGCAAATGGTTTTATAGATGCCACTGATAAAGCTTTTGTTGATTATATAGATAATAAGATTGATGAATATGATAAATATAAAGATTATTATAATACACCTGGTTTATTTAATCGACTAAATCAAATAGACAAAACAAAAATAAACGAAGAAGATGCTATTTATTATGATGATGAAAATAATAAACAGTTATTTAATTATTCACGCAAATAGTTCAGGATTATTAATATTTTTAATGATATTATCAAATGTATATTTTTCGTTGCAATTGCGAAAACCTAGATAGAACTTTAATTCTTTTGCTTTTTCCCAAGCATTTTTATTTGCTTGTTTTTCACTTTCATTTTTGGATGTATAAATATCTAAATAATTTTTAAGTCCGATGTAATTATTAATAATTTTTAAATTTTGAATAATTTCTTCTTCACTTATATCTTTAATATAATTATTAAATGTATTAAATGTGGAATGCAATGTTTTTTTGTGAATTCTTGGTTGATGGCAACTATTTGTTCTATCATTTGTTGAAATACCATTCTTTAAAATCTTGTCCTTGATAATTGTTTTTATGATTTTAATATTTCGTGTTGAAGGAAGATCAGGAATATTAAATGGTGCATGATTATTAATTTTTGTAAATAGATCAATAATATATTCATCTTCTTCTTCAATACTATTGATTTTATATACAACAATATAAACAAATCTATCTTCATTAAATTCAATATCACTTACCATAAGTTTTTTAATAGCTTCATATCTATGCTGTCCATCAATCAAATATAATTGACTTTGATCTTTTTCTTTGACTGCTGTTAATACCCAGACAATAGGATTTGTATTATCTTTAACAATGTCATAATAATTATCAACAACAGTTGGTATAAGTTCTCTATTATAACTCCAATATGCAATAGTTTGATTTAATGTTCTAAAATCTATTTTAATTAACATGGATGTTTCAGTTTCAGATAAAGTAATATAATCGAACGCAAAATGAAATTCGGCATCTGACATTTAAATGTAATAAAATTTATTTAAATAAATAAAATCATTTTTTTTATATCCAATTATTATAAATGAACGACTGGAAAATAATAGATTTGTATTTTAAAAATCATAAATATCCATTTACAAATCATCATTTAGATAGTTTCAGAGAATTGATTAAAAATTATATTCCAAAAACTATCAAATCTTATAATCCTATTACTATGATCAAATACGATGATACTGATAAGACTAAAAAAATAATGCAAGCTGATGTTTTTGTGGGCGGTGAAAGAACCGATGAGATATTTATAGATCATCCTATTATTACTGATTACACAAATGAAGGAAAAATAAATAAAATATTAACTCCTAATGATGCAAGACTAAAGAATTTGACATATGAAACTCATATTTATGCAAATGTTTTAATTAAAGTTACTAATAGCGATAATGAGGTTTTTAAAACTACTTTAAAAAATGTAGCAATCGGCAGTATTCCTATTATGCTTCATTCTGATATTTGTGTTTTAAATGGAAATGGCAATAAAGTTTTACAAGTATTAGGGGAATGTATTTATGATTGTGGGGGATATTTTATTATAGATGGTAAAGAAAAAGTTATAGTTGCTCAAGAAAGTTTAACAACCAATTGTTTATTTACAAATAGATTAAAAGATGATGATAACTTTTCATATAAAGGCTTTATCAGATGTAGTGCGGATGATGGTGAATCATTGTTAAAGCCTAAAAGTGTTGAATTTTATTTAGTTAAAAATAATGATGATGTAACAGAAAAACATTCACATCAAAAAGGTTGTATATTAGTAAGTTTGCCATCAGTTGAGGGAAAAATACCATTATTCATAGTTTTTAGAGCTTTAGGGTTAGAAAGTGATAAAGATATTTATGAAGCAATATTTGGAATAAATAATTCAAAAACTGAAGAAACTTATTTTAATAATTTTATTTTACCTTCTATTTGTGATAATTATTATATGTATGATAATGAAAAGAAATATATATACACTCAGGAAGATGCATTGAATTATATCAAATTTCGTGTTAAATATAAGACAATTGATCACGTTAAATATATATTATCGGCTGATGTTTTACCAAATATAAAATTGTTTGAAAACAAGAGCAAATATTTAGGTTACTTAACAAAAGAATTTATTAATGTATGTCTTAAAATAAAATTAGAAAGTGACAGAGACAATTATTTTTATAAAAGAATTAATATTAGTGGTTTTTTGCTTGCTGAACTTTTTCAAGAAGCATATGGAAAGTTACGAAAAGATATTCGTGACACTATGGACCAGTTTTATTATTATGGTGCTTGGAAAAATACAAACAACTATAACAATTTTATTAATAAGGATAATATTTATCGTCTTATTCGTAATGTTCTTATAGCAGAAACTTTTGCTAAATCTCTTAAAGGTCGTTGGGGATTGGCTAGTGATGAAGATCCGGAATTAGGAAGAGTACAAGATTTGTCTAGAATTAGTTATATAGGATATTTATCACATTTACGACGAGTTAATATGCCAATTGATAGAAGTCTAAAAATAACTAGTCCTCATAAATTGCACTCACAACAATGGGGTATTATGTGTCCATTCGAAACTCCTGATGGTGCTTCAGTTGGTTATTTAAAAAATTTGGCATTTTTATCTAAAGTAGCAGCTGGAACAGATCCAGAATATATAAAAACTTGTCTAAATGACATTGGAGTTATTCCAATCGAATATTATAATTTACCTTTAGATAAAAATATAACTAAAGTTTTTATTAATAATACTTGGTATGGTATTACAGAAGACCCTATAACTATAATTCGTATTTTAAAGGCCTATAGAAGAAATGCATTTATAAATATTCTTACTTCTATTTCTTGGCATATTCGTTATAATGAAATAAGAATATTTACAGAAACTGGGAGAGCTGTAAGACCATTAATTATTGTTAAAAATGGTGAAGTTAAAGTTTTTAATAATAAATATAAAAAATGGTTTGATATGATTATTGGCAAATATTATCCATATGATGATAAAGACGAACAAATTTATTATAAAAATTATTATATCAATCCTCAAGATTTAGATACATTTGCTGATAAAACTATTATAGAAATTACAGAAATTTTAGAAAAAGATGAAGCTGTAATTGAATACATTGACGCTCAGGAATCAGATGTTTCTATTATTGCTATGAAATCCGAAGAAATTAATGAATTTCATACTCATTTGGAAATACATCCATCTACTATTGTTAGTGTTGTCACTGGTAATATACCTATGTGTAATCATAACGCAGCAGCTCGTAATGTTTTCCACGCCGCTCAAACAAAACAAGCAATTGGTGTTTATGCTACAAATTTCACAAAACGCTTTGATACTTTTGGATTTGTTCAACATTATCCTCAGCGTCCTATAATAAATACACGACACGCTCAATATACAGGTAGTGATTATATGGTTAATGGTGTAAATTTAATTGTTGCTATTATGACATATTCAGGATACAATCAAGAAGATAGTTTAATTATAAATAGAAATTCAATTCATAGAGGTTTATTTCATTTGTCTTATTTTAAATCAATTACTGCTACTGCTAAAAAGGTTTCTGATTATGAAAGAATAAGGTTCGGCAATCCTTTAAATTATTATACTGAAGATGATATTAATAAGAAAAATAAAATTAAAGTTCAAGGTATCAAACGAGCAAATTATGATTTATTAGATGAAAAAGGAATAGTAAAAAAGGGATCATATATCCCAAGAGGACAAAAAGCAGTAGTTATTGGTATGATTTTAGAACGAGAAACTTATAAAGAAGTTAAAAATGGTGTATTTTTAGAACAAATTAAAGAAACTACTTATACTGATGTTTCTATTACTAGTGATGATAGTCATTATGGTTATATCAATGATATTTATTATGACACAAAAACAGGAAATGATATAGATAATATGATTTGTAAAGTTAAATTTTTAAAAATCAAAATACCGGAATTCGGAGATAAGCATTCATCAAGACACGGACAAAAAGGGGTTATTGGTATGATTTTACCTGAAGAAAATATGCCATTTACTAAAGACGGTATTAAACCTGATTTAATTGTTAATCCTCACGCTATTCCATCGCGTATGACAATAGGGCATTTAGTTGAATGTGTATATGCTAAATTATGTTGTTTGGAAGGTTATTTAGGTGATGGTACTATTTATATAGATATAGATCACAAAGCTATTTATAATAAACTTGAAGAACATAATTTTCATAAACACGGAAATGAAATTTTATATAACGGTCAAACTGGAAAACAAATGAATACAGAAATATTCATTGGTCCTACTTATTATTTTAGATTGAAACATATGGTTGCAGAAAAAATTAACGCTCGTGGTAAAGGTCCTATGACACAATTAACAAGACAACCTACAGGAGGTAGAAGAAACGAAGGTGGATTACGCATAGGAGAAATGGAAAGGGATAGTTTGATTAGTCACGGAATAGCAGGATTTATCCAAGAGAGTATGATGGAAAGATCTGATAAATATAGATGGCAAATATGTAAAAGATGTGGTATTATTCCTAAATATTCTAAAAAAATTAATTCTTGTATTTGTCCTAATTGTGAAAACAATGAAAGTAGCATAATCGAAACTCCTTATTGTATGAAATTATTAAGTCAGGAATTGGAAGCTATGAATTTACAAATGCGATTTAACTGTGATTATGTAGATTTGCCAGATAACATAATTGAAACAATCGAAAATAACAATGAAGAACCAGTTTATATAGACGAAGAAGTTATATCAAAAGTAGAAGAAATAACTAAAAAACCAACAATAATAACAAAGAAAACCAGAAAACAAACAATAGAGAAAAAGATTCCTGATAAAAAGAAACCCGAAATCAAAGAACCTGTCGTTATTAAAGAACCTTCAGAAGACGAAGAATCTAGTAGTGATGAAGAATCATCAGAAGAAGAACCTATTGTAGAGAAAAAGAAACCTGAAGTTAAAGAACCTATTGTAGAGAAAAAGAAACCTGAAGTTAAAGAACCTATTGTAGAGAAAAAGAAACCAGGTAGACCTAAAAAAGTTGAAGAACCTGTTGTTGCTAAGAAAGTAGTTAAGAAGAAGGTTGAAGAAGAACCTGTTGTTAAGAAAGTAGTTAAGAAGAAGGTTGAAGAACCAGTTGAAGAACCTGTTGTTAAGAAAGTAGTTAAAAAGAAAGTTGAAGAAAAACCAGTTGAAGAACCTGTTGTTGCTAAGAAAGTAGTTAAGAAGAAAGCTGAAGAACCAGTTGAAGAACCTATTGTTAAGAAAGTAATTAAAAAGAAAGTTGAAGAAAAACCAGTTGAAGAACCTGTTGCTAAGAAAGTAGTTAAGAAGAAAGTTGAAGAAAAACCAGTTGAAGAACCTGTTGTTAAGAAAATAGTTAAAAAGAAAGTTGAAGAAGCAGTTGAAGAACCTGTTGTTGTTAAGAAAGTAGTTAAAAAGAAAGTTGAAGAAAAACCAGTTGAAGAACCTGTTGTTAAGAAAATAGTTAAAAAGAAAGTTGAAGAAGCAGTTGAAGAACCTGTTGTTGTTAAGAAAGTAGTTAAAAAGAAAGTTGAAGAAAAACCAGTTGAAGAACCTGTTGTTGCTAAGAAAGTAGCAACACCTAAAAAAAAAGTTGAAGAACCTGTTGAAGAACCTGTTGTTAAGAAAGTAGTTAAGAAGAAAGTTGAAGAACCTGTTGTTGCTAAGAAAGTAGCAACACCTAAAAAAAAAGGTGGTGAAGAAGAAAAACAAGAAGAAGCAGATGTTAAAATAATAAATATATAATTAAATGTTAGAATAAAATGAATGATTTATTAATAATATTTCTTGTTATATTTATTTTGATAATTTTAATCGGATTATTTGCACTTATATATTATATGAATGATAGATATATAAGCTACACAAATGAAGTAAAAGACAATTTAACAAAATCAGAACAAGTTATGAACGATACTTCAAGAGCTTTCAATAGATTACAAGATAATGTTATAAATAAACTTGCAACTGTCGATAATAATCAAGATAAAATTGTTAATACTAGTCATAAATCGGTAAGACGCTTAGATAGTAATTTAGCAAATGTGTTCGACTTTGTTAATGATGGTAATATAATACGTGATATTTCTCGCAGCAATATTGACACTACTAAATCTTATAGTATAAATATTAAACCTGATATAACTACTTATAAAAATATTTCAACTTTAACAGACAGTTCTCGATTTATTAATATATGTGATGCTAATACCGATGTTTCAAAACGAAAGTGTGTTAATGTAAATATCGATAGTGATGGCACATTTAATATTTATACTAAAAACAAAGTAAATACAAATTCTAATATAAGTGGTATCGCTATACGCGATACTAATAATGATATTATGGCATATTTTGATGGTGCAAATAAAAAGATTTCATTAGGTTCAAATGTATCACCCGCTATCAGTATAACCAGCAATATATATACACCTGATATTATTGTTTGTAGTTATACATATACAAAACCTGTAACCAATCCTCCAGCTACTCCTGGAGGTGCTAGTACTACAACACCTGGCTCTATAAATCTAAATTTTATATCAAATTTTGATATAAAGGCCAATTCATTTTTAAATTTCATTATTCCAGAAGGATTTATAACATCTATTTCAACCGTTAGTGGTTATACTTCTGTTAATTTTGCTAGTTCTGTATTAAAACTGCAATCTTCATCATTAATTTCAAAAAATGTAATAACTAGAGTTAATATACCTGCTACTTTTAATGATGTTTTGCAAGTTGATGAACGAGCCAAATATAACACAAATGGTTTTATAACTTTATCTTAAGTAGAAGTATAAAGAGAATAATATGAAATTCATAATTATTATTATCGTATTGATAATTATTATTATTTATACTATTGTAGATAGTTATCTATTTTTAAATTATAACACAACTATTAATAATATTATTTTTAATTATAATACTAAAACTGCCAACGATGATATAAAACCACCAATTATTATTAGAAATGATAATTTCAATAAGACTCAAAATAAAGATAAGACGAAAGAAGAATTATTAATAAAATATTCTTCGATCAAAAATAAATTAGATACAACAGATGATGTTTTAGGATTTTATAGTTATATCAATGATATTAAAAATTCAATTTATATTAGTATAATAGATAATATTATATATGATGAAACACAAATAATTGAAATAATTATCAATGATATTCAAAAAACAAAATTAAAATATAATTTCAATAAATTAAAGAATATATTTGTTATAACCAAGCTAAAAGAAGATTTTAATAAAATTATAATTTTCTATGATGGTCTTTTATATAACAAAAATAAATTTAAATTTATTGAAAATGATTTTAGCGGCAATACAATAGTTTATAAATTAAACTTACGACACAAGTTAATTAATCACTATCTTCAATAAACATATTTTTTTTCTTGGAATTATTTAACTCATTTTGATATAAATCCCAATAAGTTAAAATATTCGGTTTAATTGTATTATTCCATAATTCAACATTAAATTTTACGCGTTGAATATTAATAATATCTAACATCCAATAAATGCAATTATCATATTCAGCCATTTCAGCAATAGTAGTATTATAATCTTTGTCAAAAGTTGAATATTTATAATTTCCTAATCCTAAATCAGCTATAATACCATATTTATATGATTCTAACTGTTGAACTTTTTCAATATATTCGTCTTTATTTTTAAAAGCCACAAATTTACATTCAATATAATCACATATATCTAAATTACAAACTGCCATTTGTCCTTGCATTTGATAATAATATTTATCTGGTATAGTATTATCTTTAATTTGGCGTGAATATGGACATTTAATTTCAATCATAATACCTTCATCTGTAATCCCATCTGGAGAAGCTCCAAATCTTTCGATATCTTCATTTACCAATAGGCCAAATTCATTAATATTAGTTTTATTTAAATAACCATAAATATTAATTGCTATAGGTTCAAACATACAACCCCATTTTAACGCTGGAATAGAATAAGAATTAAATGAAACATTCTTAATTTTCTTTTTGATCAATGATGCAGGATGATGAATAGCATCATATAAATCACTCGCAGTTAAGATATTTTGTCGCAAACTAAACCATTCATCTGTTCGTTGTTTTATGAACGGTTTTTCTTTTAATTTATTTAAAATTAATTTGCGATCATTATATTCCATTTTCTTCTTGTTGTTTCTTATTATATTTAGCAGAAGCTTTATATTTCTTTTCAGCTGCAGCATTAATTCTATTTAATGTTGTTGATATATCAAACGGTAATTTATCAACATTAATCACTTTTTTATTTTCTCTTTTTTTTTCGGCTGCGATTGCTATTATTTCTTCTCGCTTTTCGTCTAAAATCCTATTGAAATTATGCATTAATTCGTCCATATTTTATATCTTTAATTTATATATATTAAACTCTTTATAATTCTTAAAATCATTTTTTAAATAAAAAATGATTTAATTATTTTGGTTAAATAATAAGATATGTATATTAAAACTGATTTAACAACGATTGGTGTTGATGAAGTTGGCAGAGGTACTTTATTTGGCAATGTGGTAGCAGCTGCAGTTATAATGCCCGATAATTTAGATAATGATGAATTATATAAACAAATTAAGGATTCTAAAAAATTGAGTTTCAAAAAACGCACAATTTTAGCTAATTATATTAAAGAAAAGGCAATAACCTATGGTATTGGAATTGCTACACCACAAGAAATAGATGAGATTAATATTCTTCACGCTTCTATTAAAGCTATGCATAGAGCATTATTCCAAGCATATAAAATACATAAATTCACAAATATTATAGTTGATGGTAATTATTTTAAGCCAATTATTTGTTCCGAAGATGAAATTATTAATTATGAATGTATTCCTCAAGGTGATACTAAATATATTAATATTGCAGCTGCTTCTATAATTGCCAAAGATTTCCACGATAATGAAATCATAGAACTTGTTAAAGAAAATCCTGATTTGAATAAATATGATTTACTCAAAAATATGGGTTATGCAACATTAAAACACCGACTTGCAATTAAACAACACGGGATAAATAATACATATCATAGAAAAACTTTCTCAACTTGTGCAGTTGTTATAAAAGAAGATGATAATTAACTATTTTTCATTTTATATTCATTAATAATATCTTTTTTACTTTTAATAGTTTCTAATTCTTTTTCTGTTATATTAATTCTTTGTTTTAATTTATTTTTTTCTCTTTCATATTCATCAGCATCATTTATTAATAACATACTATTAACATTATAAAACAATTGGAAGAAATTAACATAAACATAATTAAGAACCTTTTTAATGATTTCTCCAAAAATATCGTGAATTATATAAAAAATATATAATATTAATACAACCATCAATATTTGTATAAAGATTGTAAAAATATTTTTTAAATCAGGAATCTTAAAACCATCGTCGTCTTCGTCATCTTTCTTAATTTCTTCTTTTTTAACTGCTTTTTGCGGTTCACATTCTTTAATTGATGTATTATAAACTTGTCCTATAGGACAAGTAGGAGTTTCTAATTCTTCAACTGAAAATAGATAATGACAATAATTATTATCATTATCAAAATATTTTGATAAAATTTTTTTAGGATTACTTTCAAGTTTTTTTATGTCATATTTTTCATACAATATTTTAATATCGGTGTCTTTATAAAATTGATATTCTATATTATTGTTTAATGTTAATAATAAATCGTATCTTTTTTTTCTATCATCATCTGAAATATCAGATATTAGTTGACCAGCATTTATATTTTCTATATGAAAATTTATATTATTAGGAAAATAATAAAAGTTATTTTCTTTGATGATAGATAATAACATACCATTTTGTAAAGCTTTTTTTGTGCGTGCTATTAAATTTACACTAAAAATTGTTTTGTTATTATAACAATTATTAATAGCCTTGAAAAAAATATTTTTAAGTCTTATTGCAATATTCTTACTTTTATTTTTACCTCTTTTGATTTCTCCTTCAATAACTTTAAATACATTACCTGATTTTTTATATGTTTCTAATGAATCAGGATATGCTTTATTATATTCATTATTATAAACATTAAACAATTTTTTATAAATAAATTCATTTTGAATCAATTCATATTTAGTTTTTTTTTCATCATCTGTAGTTCCATAATTAGCATCATTATATTTGTCAAATATTATTTCTGTTTTTAATGGTTGAAATATTTGTGCTAACATCCAGGTATGTATTAAAATAGGATCTGATAGTAAACCATTTGCTTCCATTCCTGTAAAACTATACATCTCAGGCTCATTTTCATTAAATTTATAATGTGCATATGTAAATTCATTAATAATGCTATAATCTTTATTTGAACTTTCATCAAAATTTTTTAGTACATTATCATTTACAGCTGTCAATAAATCATTATAAATATTGTCATATTCGTTTTTGATATTATCAAATCCTTTTATTATAGTATCTAATTCTTTATTATTAGAATAAATATTATTATCAATCTTAGTTTCAATATTATGTTCATATAATAACCGATGTAATATATATAATAAGTTTGTTTGTTTTGTTGATTTGTCTTTATCAGTGTTACACGCTAAATTTCCAATTAAATTTATTAAACCTAATGAATTATACATATATTTTTTATTGAAAATGCCATTTGCAAAAAACTTTTTAGGAATACATTTGATATCACCATTTTCTTTAGTATAAGGTAGATAATCAACCGGACAAGGTTTATAACATTTATAAACATCTAATTCAGTGTAGTGAGAATTATCTTTATAATATGTATTTCCCAAATAATAATCAGGTATTGTTATCCAATCATACCATCTGTTCTCACAATAAGCTTTATTAATATTACTAGAATAAGCACAAAAAGCTGTTTTTGATTTATTTTTACTAACTAAAATAGGTGTTATAACTGATTTATCTTTTATTTTATTGATACTAATTCTGTTTTCATCATAATCAATATTATTGACTATATCACAAGTTTTATGATTTTCACTAGAAGTAAACCACGGAACACTAGTTTGAATTGCGCAATTCATAAAAACATTATCTTCAGTGTTTATTGTTAAATAATTTAACCCTTCATCATTATCAGAATTTAAATCTGTTTGAATATTATTACTATAATTATTTTTAAAATTAGTATTAAAAGGATCATTAATATCAGTTGTTGGTTTAAACAAATTTGATTGATTATTAGTAGTTATATATGCATAATTATAAATATAATCCAATGATTTTTTAGTGAGATCTTTTAAATCTGTATTAATATCATTATTAGCACAACTCATATTTTTATTCTATTATTCTATAATTATTTAATAAAATCATCATAAATAATTATAGGAATATTTAATTCTCTTGCTTTTTTAACTTTTGTTGTTTCATCATCACGAGTTTTAATAATTAACATTGTTGTTTTGCGTGTAATAGTTGAACCAATTGTGCCACCACTAGCAACAATTATTTTTTCTAATTCCTTGTCTCTGATTCCGCTGAATACATAAGTATTATTTTTATATTTATTATTATCAATAGTAATTTTAGGAACTTCTGCGACAATTACATCGATATTCAAAGAATTATAGAATTTATAAAATTCTTTCAAATTTGTTATAAATAATAATGACGATTTATCTCCCATACCATTTATATTTTTAATGTCTTCTAAAGTAAGCTTAGAAGCCTTTTCTTGATTATTACAAATGTAAGGATATTTTTCTATAATTAAATTTAATTTCTTCTCTCCCATACCTCTACCAAATAGATTTGATGCCGTCATAAGTTCAACACAAGTTTTCTTTTTAATATCCTCTAAAGCCTTCAATAGATTTGTTGCACTTTTATCCTTAAATCCATCTATTTTTAATAAATCAGCTTTAGTAATATTAATAATTTTAATCAAAGTATCAAATGAATTGTCATATAATTTGGTTATTACTCCTTCACCTATTCCTTTTATATTTAAGGACTTCATAAAATGACTATAAGTCTTAATGTCTTGCTCTCTATTTTTATTGTCATCGTCTAGAATAATATCTTTACCATTCCAAATAAAAGGAACATCAGGCAATAATGGTTTCTTATTAGTTGAAGGTGTTAGAACTTCTTTGATATGTGGTATAACATCACCTGAGCGTATAATTATTATCTTTGAACCAACACCAATATTATTTTTTGATATGTATTCTGCATTAAATCCGGTTGCTTGTTTGATTTTAACTCCATTTAATTTTATTTCATCGAATTTAACTATAGGTTTTAGATATTTATCTTTGCTTACATTCCATTCGACATCTTTAACTATAACTCGAACCTCTTCGTGCATTGCTAATGACTTAAAGGCAAAAGAGTATTTTGGATTTTCACCAGATTTTAATTTATATAAATCATTATGAATAACAACTAAACCGTCTATTTCATAATTGCTTTCAGTTTTCCATTCTTTATATAATTCATATAATTCAGAAACAGTCAAATTATTTATTTTTATATGTTTGACTACATTAAATTTGTGTTTTTTAGCAAATAATAATGCTTCTTCGATTTTTGATCGTGGTTCTATTACATCATAAACAATAAATTCGATATAATCAGCTATTTCTTTATCTATCTTTTTAGAATTAACAAATCCGGCAACTACATTTCGTGCAGTTGTTCCTTTATGTGCTATTTTTAGCCAATTATTCTTATTAATAATCAATTCTCCTCTAACTGCTATTTTTGATGTTGTTTTAGGAAGTTTTGGCAGGTTTTTAATTTTGTCTTTTAAGTGTGATATATCTTGTCCGTATTTACCATCACCTCGAGTATAAATTTTGATAATATCTTTATTATAAACAATTAAACAAGAAATGCCGTCTAATTTTTCACTAATAATATAAGAAGATGGATTATTATATTTCTTTACCCATTTTTCAAGAGTTTTAACATCATCTTTAATTTTATCTTGAGAACCTAAAAAATATGGTAATTTGACCTTATCTTTGCCAATTATTTCAGCACCTATATGCTTAAAATATTCATTATTTTTATCAATCTTGCGTAAATATTCCTTAATTTCATCATATTCAATATCAGAAAACATCGGTTCTCCTAAATTATGATATTGATTATCTGATTTTTTTAACAATTCTACCAATTCATTCTTATCTAATTTCTTATAATCAATCATAAATAACTTCTTTTAATAATAATATTCATATTTTTTTTAATTATATAAAAAATGATTATTATAATTCAATTACTTAAACAAGATGATTAAAAATTTAATTGGAAGTAGCGAAACGGTTAATGTCATTGAATTTTATTTAGTTCAGAAACCTTTTAATATAAATGATGATACGATAGATATTTCAATTACTGATGAAATATTAACAAAAATTAAAAATAGTTTTAAAAAAACGAAAGAATATAAATGTGTAAATTATTCAAGAAATAATTATAATTATGTTTATGATTTATCCAATGATAGTCAATATGTGTATATCAGAAAATTAGAAAATATGACAATTATAAACAAATCAAATGTTAAATTTTATGCTCTAGTTTTTAATGAAATTAAATTACCTACTCACAGTTTTGCTTGTAGCAATGATATTGACAATAAAGAAACATTTGATATTATTGAATTCAAAATTAACAATAGAATTACATTAATGATTAAAAATAACAATTGTATTATCAATTACAAGCATAACAAAGATGTAGATATAGATAAAGTAACTTCTATTATTAATGGCATAATGTCAAAAATAAACACGGTATAAAAAAAATGATATATTATTTATATATAACAATTTATCATAAACAATGATTTCAAATTTCACTTATTTTCTTTATACAAATGAACTTAACGATTATCTTAATTGTTATTCGACATTTCTAATGACTCGCAAAGATTTGAAGAATAATATTTTGAATCATCGAATGAATTTTCTTATTAATTATTATATTAGTCAGGAAAAACTTGAAAATATTCAAAAATATAAATTAATTCAATATTATATTTCTGGCTACAAAGACGATTATATTAAAGATACAATAAATGACAATAATAAAGTTGTCATCAAAGAAAACGAAGAAAAGGAAGAAGAAATTGATGATCACTATAAATATATGTTTGTAAATACAAAACCTAAAATTGAAATCGATTATGATGAATTAGACAAAGAATATGCTCTTAAACTTGAAGCAGAAGAAGAGGAAAAAATAAGAGAAAAAGAAATCAAAATGGAAAATGAAGATTATAATTATGATGATGATAATTATGATATTATCGAAGAATATTCAGAAGATGAAATAATATTTGATGATGATGATTATTATTAATTTCTGGGTTTTTTACTATTTCTTCTTGTAAATTTAGAAGGCGGAGGAACATTATTTTTATCATCCAATTTAACGTGTTTAGCAAACCATTCTTCACCAACTATAACAGAAGCTTTGTCAGATGTTAATTCATCATTAATTATTTTTGTTCTCATACCTAAAAAGTAATGTAAATAATCCCAATTAAAAGGTTCACTGTTTCTTGTAGCAATGTCAAATAAAATCGGATATCGTTTATAAAAAAAATCGTGTTCCGTTTTTAATTTTTCTATAATTTCATCATTAGAACCTTTATCTATTACTTCACGAATTTGTTTAATTGTTTCAATAATTTTATCATTATCTAATCCATCTTTAATAAATTCTTTTGTATCAGCCATATTTATATATATGAATTATTTTTATTTCTTTATATTAATAAAGATGAATACATTACCTAATAAATTGAACGCTGGATTATATTCGGGTGATATTAATTTTTCTAAAAAACCTTGGGGAAACGATTATAGCTTAGGTCGTGTAGAACCTGATGCCTTAGAATATGCTAAATTCTTTTATGCCAAAAACCATATACCAGGCATTCAAAACCGTCCTGGAAATAATACATATTCATCTGTTGATGTTTATACGAAGTTTTTAGATAATTATAACTTACAATGCTATAATTAAAAAAGAAAAATAAAAAAAAATAGGAGTGCAGGGAATTGAACCCTGGTCTCAGCTTCATAAGAGCTGTGTTCTAACCATTGAACTACACTCCCATTGTTTATTATTATAAAACAAATCCTTATATATATTTAATTCGACTTCTTTTTTATAAATAATAGCATTAAAATAAACAATACTATTATAAAAGCTAATAGCATTTTGTTTTTATCATCTTTATTATCAAAGTTTTCGATTTTTGGTGAACATAATGTAAGATTGCATTTATCTTTAACTTCGATTTTACCGGCATTATATGCTAATTTTACATCATCTTGATAAACAATAACAGATTCAGAGGCTCCCATTTTTATTATTATTCTACTAAAGTAATATTATCTTTAATTGCTAATAAATCTATTTTATCAGAAAATTCTTTATGTAATTTAACCATTTCAATATCATTAGTTTTGCTATCGTGATTTTTAGATCTTATTTTAAAATCCTCATATCTCGTTATAAATAACTTGAATTTTCTTACATAATCTAAATAATTGATTTTCATATTTATCTTATAATCTTCATTTTCTTTTTTATATTTATCGTGCAATTTTATTAATATCTCATTTAATATATCTTCCTTTTTTACCGATTTTATAACATTATTGTTATTGTCTTCTTTATAAATTATCTTCTCATTCTTCATTATCTTAATTGTATATTTAATACCTTCCAATTTCTTGTCGTTTATTATTCTTATTTCTCCTGTTAATATCATATCACTACTTTCTTTTGGTTCTTCTTTCGGTTCCTTAGGTTCTTTTTTTTTTGCTGGTTTCTTTTCAGTAATTTCTTTTTTTGGTTTTTTTTCAACTTCTTCTTTCTTCTTTTTCTTTGGTTCTTTTAATTTATAAATGAATTCATCGAATAATAGTTCTTGGACTTTCATCAATTTTAAGTTATCTAATCTATTTTTGCGTTTTATCGGATCTTGATATAATGGCTTCATTTTTAATTCATCTTCAACCTTTTCCCAATAATCGTGAGGTTCCTTATAATCATTCAATTCTGTTAAACATAATGCATATAATTGCAATACAGGTTTCATTATTTGATTTGTAATATAATGCAAATAATCAGGTTCTAAACCATTTTCTTTTATAAATTCTGGCGTTTCTATTTTGTCTCCCTGTAATTTTGCATTAGGAGCTTTAATATAAATATAAGCTATTCTGTCATTTGATGCTGGTTTATTGCCGGCATCTCGCAAACCAATACGATCAGCTAAAACTTTATGTGCTATTTTTTCAGGATCTTTATAAGATGATTTTAAAGTTTTTGATATTATTAAATCTTTCATATCTGTTTTACCGTTAATTAAATCGGTCAATTCCTCTCTTAAAAATTTTATCGATTCATCAATATCTTGTTTATTTAAAATAATATCTATTATACCTCCATATATTTTTTTGACTATATTTGCATTATCTCTTCGTTTCAATACAATACCCATCGATTTTTGTTTAAATTTTTTATCATCCATTTCATATAAATTTCCTACATATCGTTTTTTACTAAATAATATGAATGGATATAGGCATTTCTCATAATTCAATTTTTGTGGCGCAGGCATTATACTCGCAATATTCTTTTCAACTGATTTACCTACTTTAATAGCTACCGGTAATGACGATTTTCCAAATATTAATTCACCCTCTTGATCTTTCAATGGAAATTTACAGAAAATAGAATCTGTGTTTTTTAATATTAAATGTCCTATTCCACCGTGAAATACTCCAGATTCTGTTTCAATATCATATACATAACCGTTGTATTCATCGTATAATATCTCTTTTTTGATTATACCAGTTTCTTTAATTTCTCTTCTTGTATATGATAATATATAATATTCACTATTATAATCTATTGTTACATTATAACCTAATTGTTCTAATATTATCATATATTCTTGTGCTTTGATTTGAGTTTCAATCATCATTTTACCTTGAATTAAATCTAAATCATCTAGTATTTCAGTAGTTTCTAAATTCTTTATTTCAGGCTTTGAATGTAATAATAACTGTCCTATTTTACATTTACCAGGCTTAATTATACTTTCATTGTTATCTAATAAAGAATGATCTTCTGTAACATCAATTAAACCAGTTGCCGTTAAAATTCTATAAATCTTTTTAACTGTTTTGTGTCTTATTATTCTTATCACTTTTGCCCATCCTTTATTTGTCCAAACTTTCATATTATTAATAGGAATATATTGTTCTTTGTTGTATCGGTTTTTATCTCCCATTTTAAATTCTCTATAATCAATCCAAGTGTCATATTCTCCTATTTGGCTAAATGTTGTTATCTTAATCTCATCATCAATATTATAAGTTAATGGAGTATAAGGCATTACACTATCGCCGTAAATAACATCCGCATTATAATTCTTCTCAACATAATCTTTTGCTAACATTATCATCTCACGACCTGTTGCAGTAGTACAAGCAGCAATAGCTTTCAAATAAATAGGTGATGTTTTTGCACCTATTTGACCATATAAAGAGTTTGCTGTAATTTTATAAGCTGATTGTAATGCATCGAATATATCTTTTTCGAATTTATTATAAGTATCTTTTATTTCTTTGATTTCATTTCGTTTAATTTTATGTTTATGAGATACGGTTATTTCTGTTTCATTTTCATCATTAATAATTCCTATAATTTCTGTTCCATCATTTTTAATAATTGTCGAATGTTCGATTTTACTTCTTGTTTTTTTTCGTTCATCTAATAACATCGTTAAAATTTCTGGTATAATTCCTTTCTTATTATCTTTGTATTTAGCAAATTTACATTCTTTCACTCCTACTTTTCTCTTTTTATCTCCAACACCCTCGTATAAATCATAATAAACTGATATAAATTCAACATTCGGATCATCTATTTCTAAATATTTCTCATCTAATATATAAGTATCGTGTGATAAATTGCGCGAAATCATTGAAGATGGATATAAAGAACCATAATCAAATACAACAATAGGTTCGTCTAAATAAATACCTTCCTTAGGTTCTAAGACAATGGCACCTTCGTATCCATCAATGTCTATATCATTGATATTATATTTTTTTGTTGGAATCAAATAATTTCTTTTCATACATTCATTAGCAATTAATGAATAAATCTTAATTCCTTGACCTCTTTTGAATAAATAATTTAATGGAACTAAGCAAACATTGCCCATACCACTATTATTTTCAACAATTTTCAATTTATGTAATAATTTATTAACTAATACACAATCTTGAATACAATATTTAGCTATTACACATCTATCTGCTGAATCTCCCTTAAATTTCTCGAATATTTCTTTTGGTTTCAAATCATCTTTCTTTGAACCTATAAATAATGCAGCAACATTATCCAATTTATAACTATCTAATTTGTGATCTCGTTGCATTACTTTTAATAAATCGATTGTAACTATTCCATCAGTATCAAACATTTTTAAGATATTATCACCTAGAGCAGATGATGATAACCTTTGTTCAATTAATTTAATATCTCTATCTAAAGTTTTACCAAATCCTCTTGCAAATTTCTTATCTACATCATTTTCAATTGCTCTGTTCCAAATATACTCCATATCAAAACCCCAGATGTTATAACCAATAATAATATCTGGATTGATTTTGATAATTTCGTTTTTCCATTTTAATAATAATTCTTTTTCTGTTTTACAAGAAATTATTGTAACTCCATCAATATCGTCGCATTCATTTAATGATATCAAGCTTTTATAAATAATTTCATCATTTCCGTAGGTATGTACGGTTGTGCCAATTTGAATTATTTTATCTCCTTCTAATTCCGGTAATATCTCACATAATCGACTATTTAAAGCTTCTTCAATCTCATTAACTTCTTTAACTGACATTTTGGTTTTTTTATCATCTTCATCGTCTTCTTCATCATCATCGTTTGTTTCTATTGTTTTGAATTTATCTAAAATAAAACGAATATCCATTTCTCTTTCATATAATCTTGCAATTTGCTGTTTTGTTAATGGTGTTTTCGAATATAATCTATTTATACTATAAATAGGAGTTATTACAACCTCCTCTTCAAATGCTTTGATTATATTAGAAATTAAATTCTTATCATCTAAATTCTTTTTTGCTAATATACACAAATCTTGTGCTAGTTTCTTATAATTCTTAATAGCAATCGGAAAATCACCGTGCGAACTAGAACATTCAATATCAAAAGATACAATCGTAAATGGCGCTATATTATTATTTTCAATTGGTATGATATCATACCAATTAGCAGTAATATTATAATCACTTCTTGTGTCGGCTGCGTTTTCTAGTGAAAAGTTATTCACTTTGATCCAACTACAAGGTTTAATTTTTTGAATATGAATAAATTTTAAGAATGGTTCAATATTACTTTCATATAATACAAATCCATCTTTGTTATCTTGAAAATAATATCGCAATTCATTAAATAACTTAAGAGATTTGACAACAATTTTTATATATCTAAATTCTTTGTTATTTGTAAAACCCCAGAAATCTTTTTTGCGTTCAATCTCCAATTTACATAAATGACTTTTATAATTTTTTGATATTATCTGTTTCTTTGAAATTTTATTTTTAAATTTTGCATCATAACTTTCTTCCAACAATTTGATATTCAAACTTTGAACTCGTTTCTTAAATTCATTATCTGACAAATCTTCCCAAGATTCAGGAGGTTTAATATAAAAATATGGATTAAAACCAATAACCTTTGTGCAAATACTAATACCGTCTTTGTTTTTACCATAAATATTTATGGTATATTCTTTAGGATCGTCTTCATATTGTGTTTTATCATTTTCAGGAATATACCAATCAACAATTTGATATATTATTTCTTCTATCATATACTTATTTTTACAATAATTATTTTTATATTAATAATATCATTTTTTATATAGAAAAGAATGGATTTAAATAACGCAGCAATTATAATTTTATTTATTGTTCTGGGATTTTTAGTTTATCAATATAAATATTATAGCAGTATTGAAACTATTGTTTCTAAAGTAGATAACAGAGATTATGATGTTCAAATTAAAGATGATTCACAAGAAGCAGCTGATCTTATCGCAAATATTCGCAAAAAATTAATACTGTTAGTTGATCATATGTACAAAACTTATCCAGATAATTCAAAAGTAATAAGATTAAAAAAGAATTTTAATCCAAATGCGTTAAAAGAAGGCATTGATAATCCTAGCTATACTAGTTATACTGTAAATAAAGGTGAAGAAATTGTTTTATGTCTTCGTACTGAAAATAAATTAGTTGATATTAATATTCTTACTTTTGTTTGTATTCACGAATTAAGTCATATTGGTAATGAAACTGTCGGACACGATACAGCATTTTGGGAATTTTTTAAAGAATTATTAATTGAAGCTATAAATATCGGTGTTTATACTAAATATGATTATAAAACTAATCCTGTTAAATATTGTGGTATGATGATCACTGACAGCCCATTAGATCTATAACAAAAACTTATTTAAAACTTATTGTTATTATTATTAATAAAAATGTCAAGTAATAATATTGAAACTTTAGATATTATTGATAAAGCTTATATTGCTGGATTGTTATATAAATATAAAATTACAAATACTTTTGTAAATATCAGAACTATTGATCTAATTCAAAAAATTTATCCTATTTATTATTTCAATAACAGTAATAAAATTATTAGTATTGATATTACTAATAATAACGGTTTTATTGAAAGTATCAATAAAATTATTTTAGATTTTCCTAATTTTACAGAAGATGTCAAATTAATTTTTATTCGTGGTATTTATGAAGCTAATAATAATAGATCGATTGAAATCACTGATAATATAAAACCTATTATTGATATTATCAAAAATAATTATATTATTAATTATGATATTATCTCAGAAAATACTATTATTAATAGTATTATTTACATTAGAAACAAATATAAGTTTTATAAAAAGATTTATTCAGCTAATACTGATTTATCTTGTTTATGCCAAGGTTTACAAAAATTATATATGTATAACACAAAAAACCCTAAAATTAAGGTATTTAAAACAACTGAAGACGCAGTTATTCCATCTAAAGCCTTTGAAGACGACGCTGGCTATGATTTAACAATTATTAGTAAAATTAAAGATTTCAATTCAAAAACAAGTTTATATGATACTGGCATTAAAATTGAAGTTGAAGAAGGTTATTATACTGAAATTGTTCCAAGAAGTTCAATTAGCAAATCTGGATATATGCTAGCAAATAGTATTGGTATTATTGATAATAATTATCGTGGAAATTTGATGATTGCATTAACAAAAATCTGCGATGACGCTGCAGATATCGAATTACCTTTTAAATGTTGTCAATTAATTATTCGTAAACAAATTTCAGCTGATTTAGTTGAAGTTTCCTCAGAAGATTTGACTAATACAGAAAGAAATGAAGGTGGATTCGGGTCAACATCATCTTAAATAAATTTTTCGAGCATTAGCAATATTAGTTTTAAATTCATTTATTTTTCTTTGATAATAATCTTTGAAGATTAAATCAGATTTCTCGATATCTATTTTATTTTTTTTTAATTCTAGTGATTTGATGTCAATATCATACATTAGAATTTCAATATATTGGTTTATTACATCATCAAAATTTTTATTATCCATTGTTTGTGTTTTTTAAACTTAAAATTAAATATTATTATCATTTTTTATTATCTATGGTAAATAAATAAAATGAATAATTTTATAGCATTAGACAACAACGATATTATTACTTATAATAAAATTCAATCAAAGATTTACAAATATTTTATAAATCATCACAAACAATATGATTTTAAATTCGATAAAAATGCATACGAAGCTTCTGTTAACTATTGCAAAAATTTTAAATACAATGTTTGTTTATGTTATAGAGAAAAACATAATTTAGATGAGAATTATTTAGAATTATATAAATGTTCTAATAAAAAAAGAATTTTGTATAATACCAATAACTTCAATTTTATTAAACCTATTGTGGTTAATATTAATAACAATAAAAGTTATCCTATTGACATTTTCAATTTCTACAGACAAGAATATTTACCATTCATTATTCAAGAAAAATTTAATAATTTTAAAATTAATCAAATCAAATTAAATACATTTGCTAAAAAACGCCTAGCCAATTATTTTGATATTATCTACTCTTCACAGTCCTATTTAACCTGCCTTAAATATAATTTTAAACAATTCTGCAAACAATCCAAATACAACAAAACAATTCAACACAATATAATAATAATGTCTATTATAATGATCTTATAGATGTTTTTAACAATAATACTAACAATAACAATAATAATAACAATACTAAAACGATAGGCACACAAATAGATAATTCAAATTATAATTATGCTTATATTATTGCAATAATATTAAACGAATATAATACTTTAATTGGTGATTATAATGATTTAATTATTTCTATGATATGTCATAAATAATTAAATATTTTACTTTTAATAATATATGTTGCGGCAAGGAAAAATTAAATTGGGTGGTGGTGGTGTTAATGCACTAAACGAAAGTACCATTTTATACGGCAAAGCACAAAATATAACTGATATTAATTATGATAATATTACTGTTAACCCTCTTAATTTTACATATCCATTATCAAAAACTAAAGTGTTTTATGGTAATGATTTATCATCAAATGAAATTAAATTTGATGTTGACGCATATTATTTTAAAAGTAATGTTGATGAAATATTTCAACAGAAAATTATTGCAGATTTTGGAATAATTAAAAGTAATAATAATATTTCTGTTGATTTTTCTAAATCTGGTTGGACTTCTAATAATTCTAATATCTATACTACAAATTCATATATTGGTATTGGTACTGATAAGCCAATTGAAAGTCTTCATATTAAAACCAATAAAGCAGCACTCATTATTGACAATAATATAAATAAATTTAAATTTGCAAATATAGATAATTATTTTAGTTTTGGAAATGATAATCAACACGACGAAATATTAGATGTTGATAATTTCTTCAAAGAACAATTTAAAATTCATAGAGATGCGCCTGACCAATCTTTAATTATTGATAATATTGGAACAGTTAATATTAATTGTAATGTTAATGTCAATAACGAAACTTATTTAACTAATAAAATTTTTGTCAATAATATCGATATTATCAATTGGTTAGGTGCTAATGGTTTAGCAACTAATAATTATGTTCAAACAAGTATAACTAATAATTCTTCGATTAATCTAAATAATCTTGATTATAATAATATTACTAATAATAAATTAATTTTTCAATATCCATTGTTTTCTAATATTAATAATAATAACATAACTGTAGATCTTACTGCTACAGGATGGAATAAAAATAATAATACTGTTTTTACTAAACTAAAATTAGGAATTGGAACAGATACACCTTCTGGATTGCTTCAAATAGGTTCATCCGAATATTCTGCTGAAAATCCTATTGTTAATGATGGAACATTAATTATGTCTAAATCAACATCACAAAATAATAGTAGTTTTAAATTAGGTTTTGATGATAATTTTAATTTTATTTTAGGTAAAATTAATACTTCTTCGAATATATGGAATTCACAATTTGCTATTTACAATTCTGCACCAAATAATTCCCTTATTATCGATAATTCTGGTAACATTAATATAAATAATTCCTTAAATATAAATTCTAATATTAACATCAATGGTAATACGATAACATTAAACAAATTCAATATTACATATTCTAACAACAATTTTGTTCTTGGTAATTCATTGTTATTTTTGAATAACAATGGTTTTGTAGGTATTGGAACTACTCCAGATAGTATTTACAAATTTATTGTTGATGGTCATATTAAAACTAATAATAATTTTTATGGTAATGATATTTTTATTAATAATGGCACATTTCTTAATATTAATATTAATACTATTAATGTTATTTCAACTATCAGAAGTAGTAATACTATTTCTTCTAATCTTCAGTCTATCAATTTTAATAATTCATCTTTGATTTCCACAAGAAATTTATTAACATCAAATTTAATAACATCCAGTAATATTAATACAAGTAATCTCAATGTTTTTAGAAATTTTAACGCAAATTCTATTGATTCTACGAATATTTCAACATCAAATATTACAGTTTCAAGCAATCTTAATGCAAATTATTTAATAACTTCTAGTATTTCTTCAACAGACTTTTTAAATACAAATTCATATATATCAAATTTAAATGTTTCAAATATATATGCTACTGGAAATATATTAGCTGATAATAACATTACTTGCACTAATATTTATGTCGCCAATTTAGAAAATACTAATCTAATTAATACACCTTCAATTAATGCAACTAATATTAGCGGAGATTTATTAAATATTTCAAGTAATATTTTAACATCCAATATTATAAGTTCTAATATTTCTTCTAGTAATATTATTGTTAATACTTTAAGAACTAATAATAATATTACAACTCCTTTGATTACTGTTACTAATGTTAATGCAGCTAATATAAATGGCACTACAATCAGTGCAACAAATAATATTAGTGCAAATAATTTACTCAGCGGCAGTACATTAGCTATTAATAGAATTAACTGTTCTACTCAGATTGCACTAAATATTCAAAATCCTATTTCTGATTTACATATTGGAAATTCTGCAACACCTAATATTAATCCGTCAATTATGATATCATCAGGTTCTGTTAATAATTTTAAAATAGGTTATGATAATGACAATAATTTTGTTTTTGGTAATTATTCAAGAAATAATTTAATATGGACTAATCAATTATCAATTCATAGATCTGCACCAACAAATACTATTAATATTAATTCTCTTGGAAATATTGGTATCGGTAAAACTAATGATAATACTTATAAATTGGATGTCGACGGCTCATTAAACGCAACTAGAATATTTTATAATAATGAATTATTATTAACTAATACAGGTATTAATGCCTTAATCACTAAAAATTTAACTCCTTATATAACTTCGAACACTGCAGCTTCTAGTTTTACATCAATTTCTTATGTTAATAATATTATAGCAGCAAATACAAGTTATATTGAAAATACTATAACAAGAGTGTTAGCAAAAGATAGTAATATTTATACAAGTCAAAAAAGATATCCGATAAATGTTTATACATATTCTAATATAACTTATTCGCCAGCATATTATGATAGTATTTATGGAGTAAAAGAAATTATAACAGAACCTATAGTAGAAAATAATAGTACAAATACTTATACATATGAAATATATTCATCTAGTTCTTCTGGAACATTTGATAAAAATATGTTGTTTTATTATCAAAATGTATTATCCAAATTTACTGTAAGTTGGGGAAGTAATAATTATGATCCTAATAATAATAGTATATTTACAAGTGATAATATTTCTACTGCTTTAAAAAATAGCGTTTTTTTTAATATTAGTACTAGTGTTATTGGAAGACAGTATTATGGTGATTATATTGTTTTTAAATTTAATGACCCTATAATTCTAAGCAAATTGGCATTTTATATACCTCCTGAAAATGTTGGAAATGCTCCGGGACATTGGATTTGTTATGCATCTAATGATGCTATAAATTGGACTTATATTATTAATGCTTCTTGCGAACTTGATACACAATTGAGTAGAAATGCATATACAACTTTCAATTCGTCACTTTTATATTATGAAAAAAAAATAGATGGTCTTGATTTAGCTTATTTATATTATGCATTTGTTTTTAACAAATTAGTTTTGACTATTTATAATCCTAGGTTAAATACTTTTCCAGGTTCCACTTTATCATTGACTAGAATTGAATTATATGGTAAATTGAAAATTGAATCAATTTATGTAACTACCAATAATTTAACTACAACTTTAAATAATTATTCAACTATAGACCAATTGAATTTAAAATTAAATAAAAATATAACTTTTACACCTCCGTTATTATTTAATGATGATACCCAAACTCTTACTTATGATGCTATTCTTTTAACAAATGCATCTAGCGACTCATATTTATTATCAAATTTGATTGTTAATTATATCAAAGATCAAACTTCTACTTGGAAAATTGATACATCAAATGCAAATAATATATATTATTCTTTTACTGGTTGTATTGGTATTGGGTCAACTTTAATAAATAGAACTAATATCAATGATCTTAAATTAGATGTTTATGGAAGAATAAGAGGAAGTAATATTAATGCAATTTCAACTGTAAGTGCATCTAATTTTATAGGTGATGGATCATTAATTACTAATATCAATTACAATAATATTATTGCAAATAAACCTGATTTAAAAAATCTTAATAACTGGAATACAGATAATACTAATATTTATGCTGTAAATACTGGAAATGTTGGAATAGGTTATAATTATAGCAGTTTTTTAAATTCAAAACTTAGTGTCAATGGCAATATTTCAACTACAGGTATTGTAATTGCATCTTCTATTCAAGAAAATAATGTTTCTCTTATTGATAAATATTTAACTATAATTGCTGCATCAAATACTTATTTTCGCACTATTGGTGGTTCTATTTCTGGTCCTGTTGGTATTAATACAACCCCTTCACAAAGTTTTATGTTAACTATTAATGGTGATATCAATGCTACTAATATTAATACCAATATTATAAGTGCAACTAATATCCAAGAAAATGGCATAAATTTATCATTAAAATATTTAACTATTATTGATGGTATTAATAATTATTTATCTAGAATTAATGGAGGTGTCATAAACGGAAATGTAACAATTAATTCTAATTTGGCTATTGGTGCATCTACTATTTCAGGTTATAGATTAAATATTAATGGTTCGTTATATTCGTCTTCAAATATTGTTACTAACAATAATTTTATAGAAAATGGTATTTTGCTTATAGATAAATATTTATCTATTTCTACTGCTTCTCAAGTCTTCTTATCAAATACTGGTGGTATTATTTCAAGTAATTTAACTATTAACTCTAATTTAGGTGTTGGTATCAGTGCATCATCTACTTATTCTCTTAATGTCAATGGCAGTCTTAATTCTACTTCTATTTATAACAATGGTATTCTCATTGATTTTAATACTTATGCTATAAAAACTGATGTAGATTCAAAATTTCTTTTATATCCAACTTTGATATTTTTAGATAATAATTATCTCAAAACTTCTGTTTTTAATTCTACTATCTCACAATATACCAAAACAGGTATTGATACAAATTATTTACATATAACCAACGGTGGTACTGTTGTGGGTACAACAACTTTCTCAAATTTAATCTCTTCTAATTTAATCTCTTCTAATTTAACATCTTCTAATTTATTCTCGTCTAATATCAATTCTCTTAAATTAAATATCGGGTCAACTTCCTTAAATCCTTTATATACATTAAATGTCAATGGAAGTTTTAATGCTAGTTCCATTTATATCAATAGTAATTTAATAGATTTGAATATTTATTCTGTAAAAACTGATGTAGATTCAAAATTTCTTTTATATCCGACTTTGGTGTTTTTAGATAATAATTATCTCAAAACTTCTGTTTTCAATTCTACTATCTCACAATATACCAAAACAGGTATTGATACAAATTATTTACATATAACCAATGGTGGTACTGTTGTAGGTACAACAACTTTCTCAAATTTAATTTCTTCTAATTTAATCTCTTCTAATTTAACATCTTCTAATTTAACCTCTTCTAATTTATTCTCGTCTAATATCAATTCTCTTAAATTAAATATCGGATCAACTTCCTTAAATCCTTTATATACATTAAATGTCAATGGAAGTCTTAATGCTAGTTCCATTTATATCAATAGCAATTTAGTAGATTTGAATATTTATTCTGTAAAAACTGATGTAGATTCGAAATTTCTTTTATATCCGACTTTGGTGTTTTTAGATAACAATTATGTTAATAATACAACTTTAAATTCTAGATTAAATTTATATTCTACAACTGGTACAGATCCGACTTATTTAAAATTAACTGGAAATGCAACAATTTCAGGCAATATAAATCTTACAGGTTCTTTGAATACATCTAATATTTCTAATTCAATTAATATTATAACATCAAATTTAATATCATCTAATATTTCTATTAATACTAATGTATTATCGTCGTCTCATAAATTAAATGTGAATGGCTCTATTTATTCGTCCAATGATATTATTTGTGCTGGTAATTTGAATGAAGGAGGATCTAATTTAATTAATAAATATTTAACTATAGCAAATGCTAATATTAACTATTTATCAAATGTTGGTGGAATTATCACAGGTAGTTTAGGAATAGGTACAGCTATTTCTTCATCTTATAGAATAAATATTAATGGTTCTGTTTATTCTTCCAATAATATCTTTTGTGCCAATCTTAACGAAGGCGGCACAAATTTAATTGACAAATATTTAACAATTACTAATGCATCTCAAAATTATCTTCAATTAACTGGTGGAACCATTACAAATAACCTAACTATCAATAATAACTTAGGCATAGGTGTAACTGCGACATCTGCATATAAATTAAATGTTAATGGAACTATTTTTTGTAGTGATAGTATTCGTGAAAATGGATTATTATTGTCTAGTAAATATTTATCACTTGAAAACGGAGGATCTATTTTAGGTAATGTAGGAATAGGAACGGTATTATCACAAGCATTTAAATTAACTGTAAATGGCTCTATATTTTCTTCAAATGATATTAAATGTGCTGGTAATTTAAATGAAGGTGGAGTTAATTTAAGTGACAAATATTTAACTATAGCTAATGCTTCACAATATTTAATTACAGGAGATTTTTTAAATAATCAGCCAAATTTGCAAAAAAAAACAGGATTTCGGTTCGTTTGTAATAAACCAATCATTTTAAATAATGAAACTTATTATAAACACGATATTGCCATTAACCAATATGTTCGTAATAAGATTGATAATACAGATATGACTAATTACAGAATTTTTAATATTAAATGTTTTTCAACTATGGGTATTTTTACAACAATGACAGCCAATAAACCACCCAATATATTACAATATGATGTTTATATGAGTTCATATCCAGCTATTAATATATGTGCTATAGGATTTCCTAGCAATTATTATCTTAATAAAATTACGGCAGGTGATATTTGTTTACTAAAAACAACGAATTATAATTATATTTCTGTTGTTTCAAAAACAAATAATAACAATATTAGTTGTATTATTAGCGATTTTTTATTTTAATAATATAAATAGAATATGAATTTTACAGAAGATGTAACTTGGCAAGATGATCCAGCTGTATCAATTGCTGATATTACAACTGGTGGCAGTTATGCTTTATCAGTTAATGGGTCATTTAACGCCGCATCTATTAATCTTAATGGTGTTGATATTAATACCTTTTTTGTTAAATCACAAGATATTCAAAATAGTATTACTACAAATTTTTTAACTGTTAATTCTAATATTATTTCTAGTAATTTATATGTTTCTAATATTTTTTTTAGTAATTCAATTAATCAAGTTGGAACAAATGATATAAATTTCAAAGGAAATGTTAATATCGGCATATTAACAGACAAAAATAAGAATTTGTTTGTTGGTGGTTTTATTAAAACTACATCTAATATTATTGCAGATAGTAATATAATTACATCTAATATTATTGCTTCTAATATCATTAATTCAGGAAATTTTTATAATTATGGCAATATAGGTATTGGAACAACTAACAAAATTTTATATAAAATTGATAATTATGGAATTTTAAATTCATCATTATATTCCAGTAATGGTATTATTTTAGATTTCAATTCTTATACTAACTCTAATTTATTATTCGAATTTTTCTATACATCAGAATTAAAATATCCATTTAAAGAATATGATTCATCAACATCGCAAATTATTATCAATTTTATTAATCAAGCTGTTTATAACGAAACTATAACTATTAACGGATCTGGTTATGGTTGTGGTACTTATGTAATTTATTCATCTAGTGCGTTAAATAATAGCTTAAGTTTGTATAATAAAAAATATTTATTTAATAATATTTTTACTTCAACTGATTTATTGAGCAGTTGGAATACAGGAAATTATTTAAATGGTTCTTATATCGGCAATAGTTATATTGTTAACGATTATTTTGGAGATTGGATTATAATTAAATTGCCTAAACCTATTTTTCTAACTAAAATTATTTTTTATGTTAATCAATCATTGATTTCTAAAAGTCCTGGAACCTGGAAATGTTATGGTTCTAATGATGGCATTAATTTTATTGAAATTTCTCTTGCATCTAATAGTACCACTTTAACTAGTGCTAATTATATTTCTTTAAATAGTTTTTCATCATATTATCAACAACTAATTAATAATTTTAATATTTCATATAGTTATTTCGGATTTACTTTTAATAAACTTATCGGAAATTTGATAACTGATAATATTATTAATTTAATTGAAATTGGAATATTTGGAAAAGAAATTATAAATACTAATCCAATTTATATGAGTTCAAATATATTATTGAATTCTATATTACCACAATATTCAAAAACTGGTGCTGATCCTAATTATCTTAAAATTGGTGGTGGTAGTGCATCGGATCAAGCATCTTTTCAAGGTACTTTAACTGTAAATAATTTAATTACTAATAATGCTATTAATTCTACAGGTATTGCTACATTTTCAAATTCTATTATTCAAAATAATTCAAATGCATTCAATATTTTTATGGGTAAAATAGGTATAGGAACTAACAATTTACAAAACTCTAGTTTATTTGTTACAGGTTCAACAATTATACTTGGCAATATTGGAATTGGTACAACTGATACAACTTCTTATAAACTCAATATTGTTGGCGATACAAGATTAAGTGGTAATGTCCTTCTTACAGGTTTTATAAATCAAACAAACTCGGGACAATCTAATATATTTTTAGGAAAAATAGGAATAGGAACAACAAACCCTTTAACATCCAATTTATATGTTGCAGGAGGTTGTAATACTGCTATTATTGGTAATGTAGGAATAGGAACAACTGACACAACTGCTTATAAACTTAATATTTTAGGTGATACAACCTTAGGTGGTAATGCTCTTGTTACAGGTTTTATAAATCAAACAAATTCTTTACAATCCAATATATTTTTAGGAAAAATAGGCATTGGTGGAACAGACTTTAATTCAAACTTAACAGTCACTGGAAATAGTTATTTTACAGGAAATATAGGAATAGGAACAACTGACACAACTTCTTATAAACTTAATATTCTTGGTAATACAACCTTAGGTGGTAATGCTCTAATTACAGGTTTTATAAATCAAACAAGTTCCCTACAATCTAATATATTTTTAGGAAAAATAGGAATAGGAACGACTAACCCTTTAACATCTAATTTATATGTTGCAGGAGGTTGTAATACTGCTATTATCGGTAATGTAGGAATAGGAACGACTGACACAACTGCTTATAAACTTAATATTTTAGGTGATACAAACTTAGGTGGTAATGCTCTTATTACAGGTTTTATAAATCAAACAAATTCATTACAATCTAATATATTTTTAGGAAAAATAGGCATTGGTGGAACAGACTTTAATTCAAACTTAACAGTCACAGGAAATAGTTATTTCACAAATAATGTAGGAATAGGAACGACTGATACAACTTCTTATAAACTTAATATTCTTGGTAATACAACATTAGGTGGTAATGCTCTTATTACAGGTTTTATAAATCAAACAAATTCTTTACAATCCAATATATTTTTAGGAAAAATAGGAATAGGAACAACAAACCCTTTAACATCCAATTTATATGTTGCAGGAGGTTGTAATACTGCTATTATTGGTAATGTTGGAATAGGAACAACTGACACAACTGCTTATAAACTTAATATTTTAGGTGATACAACCTTAGGTGGTAATGCTCTTATTACAGGTTTTATAAATCAAACAAATTCATTACAATCTAATATATTTTTAGGAAAAATAGGCATTGGTGGAACAGACTTTAATTCAAACTTAACAGTCACAGGAAAT
>Ga0214921_10000681_pt1 | contig 61205 bp, 54 predicted proteins | sample LL1505_MetaG_FD_177992 | JGI IMG/M metagenome (GOLD analysis project Ga0214921, IMG submission 177992) | Freshwater microbial communities from Lake Lanier, Atlanta, Georgia, United States - LL-1505 | ecosystem: Environmental > Aquatic > Freshwater > Lake | place: USA: Georgia | collected...
GCCAAGGTCAGCGATCACTTTGCGATCATTCCCACCTTGCAGGCCCCCTCTGGCCTTTCTGAGGCCGAACAAAAGCTGTACGACTTGGTGGTGCGTCGTTTTATGGCGGTGTTTTTCCCCAGCGCCGAGTACATGGTGACCACCCGCATCAGCACTGCCGCAGGTCACAGCTTTAAAACCGAAGGAAAAGTCTTGGTCAAACCAGGCTGGTTGGCCATTTACGGCAAAGAAGCGGCCAATGAAGTGGACGAAGCCAAAGAGGGCGACAAAGGGCAAAACTTAGTGGCCGTGGCGCCTGGCGAGCAAGTGGGTGTGGGTTCGATTGAAACCAAGCCCCTCAAAACACGCCCACCCGCACGCTATTCAGAGGCCACCTTGCTCGGCGCCATGGAAGGCGCTGGCAAGATGGTTGACGACGATGAACTGCGTGAGGCCATGCAGGAAAAAGGTTTGGGCACGCCAGCCACTCGCGCTGCAATCATTGAAGGCTTGATCAATGAGAAATACATTTTGCGCGATGGTCGCGAAATGATTCCCACGGCCAAGGCTTTCCAACTCATGACTTTGCTGCGCGGTTTGGGTGTGGAAGAGTTGTCCAAGCCCGAACTGACCGGTGAGTGGGAATACAAGCTGTCGCAAATGGAGCAAGGCAAACTCAGCCGCGAAGACTTCATGCAGCAAATTGCCAACATGACAGAGCACATCGTCAAGAAGGCCAAGGAATATGACCGGGACACCATCCCAGGTGACTATGCCACCTTGAGCACACCCTGCCCCACCTGTGGTGGCATTGTGAAAGAGAACTATCGACGTTATGCATGCGTTGGCAAAGATGCAGCAGCCGATGACACAGCCGCTGCGGGTTGCGGTTTCTCATTTGGCAAAACACCTGCAGGCCGCACCTTCGAGCAAGCCGAGGTGGAGCAATTCCTGCGCGATAAGAAGATTGGCCCGCTGGAAGGCTTCCGCTCCAAAGCGGGTTGGCCCTTCACTTCTGAAATTGCCCTCAAGTACAACGAAGAAGAAAAAAACTGGAAGCTGGAGTTTGACTTTGGCAACGACAAAAACGCCGAAGAGACGGGTGAGATTGTCGACTTCACAGGCAGCGAGTCCTTGGGCGCATGCCCCAAATGCGGTGGCGCTGTGCATGAACACGGCAGCAACTACGTGTGCGAAAAAGCGGTGCCCACTGAAGGCCAGCCCACACCCACGTGTAATTTCAAGAGCGGCAAAATTGTGTTGCAACAAGTGGTGGAGCGCGAGCAAATTGCCAAGCTGCTCAGCACCGGCAAAACAGACTTGTTAGAAAAGTTTGTGAGCAATCGCACGCGCCGCGCTTTCAAAGCTTTCTTGTCATGGAATGCGGAAGAAGACAAAGTGGTATTTGAGTTTGAACCCCGCACCAGCAAGTTCCCGCCGCGCAAAACGCCTGCTAAGTATGCTGCTGGCGCCAAAACTGCTGCAGGAAAAACCACGGGTAAGGCCGCCGCGAAAACCAAAGCGCCTGTCAAAAAAGCAGCTGCTAAGAAAACGGCTGCCGCTAAAACACCGCGCAAAGCAGCAGTGGGCAACCTCACGCCCAGCGCCGATTTGGCCGCCGTCATTGGCACCGACAAAGTGGCGCGCACAGAAGTGGTGAAGAAGTTGTGGGACTACATCAAGGCGCAAGGCCTGCAAGACCCCACGAACAAACGCGCCATCAATGCCGATGCCAAACTCAAACCCGTCTTTGGCAAAGATCAAATCACGATGTTTGAATTGGCGGGCCTGATTGGCAAGCACCTGAGCTGATTGATGGTGCCGAGTGACATCGGCGCAATTCAGGTGAAAAAAAAGCCCAGCCAGAAATGGTTGGGCTTTTTGCATTCACGCCAAAGCGTGATGAGTGCGAGCATTACTTAGAAATAACGCGAACCATTTCCAAGCACTTGTTGGAGTAGCCCCACTCGTTGTCATACCAGCTGACAATTTTCACGAAGGTGCTGTCCAACGCCAAACCTGCGTCGGCATCAAACACGCTGGTGCATGGCTCGCCACGGAAATCAGTGGCCACCACTTTGTCTTCGGTGTAACCCAACACGCCTTTCAAAGCGCCTTGTGATTGAGCTTTCATCTCTGCGCAAATTTCTGCGTAGGTGGCTTCTTTGTTCAACTCAACGGTCAAGTCAACCACAGACACGTCGGAGGTGGGCACGCGGAAAGACATGCCGGTGAGTTTCTTGTTCAACTCAGGAATGACCACGCCCACCGCTTTGGCAGCGCCAGTGCTGGAAGGAATGATGTTTTCCAAGATGCCGCGACCACCGCGCCAGTCTTTGTTGCTAGGGCCGTCCACGGTTTTTTGTGTGGCTGTGGCGGCATGCACGGTGGTCATCAAACCGCGCTTGATGCCCCACTTGTCGTTCAACACTTTGGCCACAGGTGCCAAGCAGTTGGTGGTGCAAGAGGCGTTGGACACAATGGCTTGGCCAGCGTATTTGGCGTGGTTCACGCCAAACACGAACATGGGTGTGTCGTCTTTGGAAGGTGCAGACATCAACACTTTTTTGGCGCCAGCGGCCAAGTGTTTCTCGGCAGAAGCTTTGTCCAAGAACAAACCTGTTGCTTCAATCACGATGTCGGCGCCGACTTCATTCCACTTGAGTGCAGAAGGATCGCGCTCTTGTGTCAAACGGATTTTGCGGCCGTTCACAATCAGGTTGTTGCCTTCGACAGACACTTCGCCTTTGAAGCGGCCATGCACGCTGTCGTACTTGAGCATGTAGGCCAAGTAGTCGGGCTCGAGCAAGTCGTTGATGCCGACCACTTCGATGTCAGAAAAATTTTGAACGGCGGCGCGGAACACCATGCGGCCGATGCGGCCAAAACCGTTGATACCTACTTTGATCGCCATGATCTATTTCCTTTAAAGTTAATTTGAAATTATTTTTTCTGCAAAGCCGCTTGCACGGTCTCGGCCACGTTCTCTGCCGTGAAGCCGAAGTGTTTGAAGAGCACAGGTGCCGGTGCAGACTCGCCATAGGTGTCGATACCGACCACGGCTGCCACACCATACTTCCACCAGCCATCGGTGCTGCCCATCTCAACCGCCACGCGGGGCAAGCCAGCTGGCAAGACGTCAGATTTGTAGCTGCTGGTTTGACGATCGAAGGTGGTGGTGCTGGGCATGGAAACCACGCGCACACCAATGTTCTTCGCGGCCAACAATTCTTGTGCTTTCAAGGCCAATTGCACTTCCGAGCCAGTGGCAATGATGACAGCCTTGGTCTTCTGAATGCCCACGCGTGAGGGCTCAGCCAACACATAAGCGCCGCGGCTGATCTCACCCAAATCGGACTTGGGTGCATAAGGCAAGTTTTGACGTGACAACAACAAAGCGGTGGGACGGTCTTTGTTTTCCAAAGCCACGGCCCAAGCCACAGTGGTCTCGGCGGTATCTGCAGGACGCCACACATCGAGGCCAGGAATCAAACGCAAGCTGGCTGCGTGCTCAATCGACTGGTGTGTGGGGCCGTCTTCGCCCAAGCCAATGGAGTCGTGCGTGAACACATGGATCACGCGTTGCTTCATGAGCGCCGCCATGCGAATGGCGTTGCGTGAGTAATCGCTGAACGTGAGGAAAGTGCCGCCGTAAGGGATGTAGCCGCCGTGCAAAGCCACGCCGTTCATGATGGCGGCCATGCCAAATTCGCGTACGCCATAGTTGATGTGACGGCCAATCTGGCCTTTGTCGTTCTTCACCACATCGCCTGCCAAGTTCATGCGCAGAGCGGGCGTTGAAGAGGTGTTGGTCAGGTTGGAACCTGTGAGGTCAGCAGAGCCGCCCAACATTTCTGGCAGGGCCGCTGTGAAGGCTTCCAAAGCCAATTGGCTGGCCTTGCGGCTGGCCACGGTTTCGGCTTTGGTGTGCGCTGCAATGACAGCGTCTACAGCGGTTTGCGCAAAGTTCTTGGGCAACTCGCCTTTCATGCGGCGTACAAATTCTTTGGCCAATGCGGGGTGAGCGGCTTTGTAAGCGGCAAATGCTTTGTTCCACTCGGCTTCGCGACTAGCGCCACTTTGCTTGGCATCCCAGTTGGCGTACACATCTTTGGGAATGACGAATGGCTCCGAGGTCCAGCCCAAAGCTTCGCGTGTGAGTTTGATTTCTTCGGCGCCCAAAGGTTCGCCGTGAGCTTTAGATGTGTTGGCGCGGTTAGGACTGCCTTTACCGATGGCTGTTTTGCAAACGATCAAGGTGGGTTTGTCAGCGCTGTTTTTGGCGTCGGCAATGGCTTTGGACACAGCCGCAGCGTCATGGCCGTCGACTGCATCAATCACGTTCCAGCCGTAGGCGGCAAAACGCTGAGGGGTGTTGTCAATGAACCAAGGGGCCACTTGGCCGTCAATGGAGATGCCGTTGTCGTCGTACAGGGCAATCAGCTTGTTGAGTTTCCAAGCGCCAGCCAAAGCACACGCTTCGTGGCTGATGCCTTCCATCAAGCAGCCGTCGCCCATGAACACATAGGTGTGGTGGTCAACGATGTGGTGGCCAGGCTGGTTGAATTCAGTGGCCAACAATTTTTCGGCCAAGGCCATGCCCACCGCGTTGGTGATGCCTTGACCCAAAGGACCGGTGGTGGTTTCAACGCCAGGGGTGATGCCCACTTCGGGGTGACCGGCGGTTTTGCTGTGCAACTGACGGAAGTTTTTCAACTCTGTCATGGGCAAGGGGTAGCCCGTGAGGTGCAGCAAAGCGTAAATGAGCATGGAGCCGTGGCCGTTGGACAACACGAAGCGATCGCGGTTGGCCCAATGGGGGTTTTTGGGGTTGTGTTGCAAGTGCTCGCCCCACAAAGCCACAGCCATGTCGGCCATGCCCATGGGCGCACCGGGGTGACCCGAATTGGCTTGTTGAACAGCGTCCATGGCCAGGGCGCGGATGGCGTTGGCCATTTGATGGGCTGCGGGTTGGGTGATTGCCATGGGGGCTCCAATTAGGTGGTCGAGTCAATTTCACAAGTTAGCCCGATATTTTACCGTCCCAGCGCGTCGGCAAGCCCGACGCCGTGGCAACATAGCGGGATGCGTTTGAATACCTTGGATTCCCATTCAGAGCCATCGGCTACCAATGATTGGCGCGGCACGTCTGAAAAGACCTTGGCCACTGCCATGGTTTTGGCAGCAGGTCGTGGTGAGCGCATGAGACCGCTGACAGACCAGACGCCCAAACCCATGTTGTTGGTTCGCGGCAAACCCCTCATGCAGTGGCACATGGAAGCGCTGGCAGCGGCCGGTCAGCATGACATGCTGATCAACACGGCTTGGTTGGGCCCGCAAATTGAAACCCACTTTGGACTCAACCCAGACCTGCCGGAGGTTGGCCGTGTGCGTTTAAAGTATTCCCATGAAGGCAAAGATTTTGGCTACGCCCTGGAAACTGCAGGTGGTATTGTGCGGGCCTTGCCCTACTTGGCCCCTGTGTTTTGGGTGCTGGCGGGCGATATCTTTGCCCCCGATTTCAAGTTCTCGGCTGAACACAAAGAAGCATTTCAAAACAGCCCTCAGTTGGCCCATATTTGGTTGGTCCCCAATCCCCCGCACAATCCAGCAGGTGATTTTGGCTTGTCTGAAGAGGGCATGGCCTTGAATCTGCCAAAGCCTTCTAGGCTGTTCACTTTCAGCACTTTTGCCTTGTACAAACAAGAATTTTTTGACCCGGCCAACACAGGCATGCCTTTGGGCAACCCTCAAGGAAAGGCGGCGCCCTTGGCGCCCTTGCTCAGGGCTGCAATGGATCGCGGGCAAGTAAGTGCTAGCCTATACACCGGTGCCTGGACCGATGTGGGCACCCCAGAGCGACTCCACGAACTCAATCAAACCAACTCGGCGCATTCAAAACCCATCCTCTAGAAAACGACCTCAAGATGACATTTGACCCCAACTTGTACGCAGCACGCCGTGCCAAATTGGCAGCCCTCATGGCCTCGCAATCGCCCAACAGCATTGCCATCATTCCGACCGCACCCGAGCGCCAACGCAACCGCGACAGCGACTATTTGTACCGTCACGACAGTTACTTTTATTACCTAACGGGTTTCTCAGAGCCCAATGCTTGCTTGGTTTTAAGCGCCGATGGTCGTTCAACTTTGTTTTGTCAGCCCAAAGACATGGAGCGTGAAATTTGGGACGGCGTGCGTTTAGGCCCGGAAGCTGCCCTCTCCCAATTGGCTGTCCAGGAGGCATGGCCGAGTGCTGTGTTGGACGCCAAATTACCTTCCCTGCTAGAAAACAAAGCGGTCGTTTGGTATCCGTTTGCAACCCACTCTCATTTGCCGGCCGTCATTGAAGCCGGCCTGAATGCCGTGCGAGCACGGGTCAGGTATGGCGCTATGTGCCCCACTCAACAGCGCGATGTGTGTGATCTGTTGGACGAAATGCGCTTGGTCAAAGACGAACACGAATTGAACATCATGCGGCGCGCTTCGCAAATCAGTGCGGGCGCCCACATTCGAGCCATGAAGCGCTCTGCCGCCATGCTGCGTGCTGGGCAAGATGTTCGTGAATACCATTTAGACGCCGAGTTGTTGCATGAGTTTCGCCAACACGGCTCCCAGTACCCTGCCTATGGCTCGATCGTGGCAGGGGGCGCCAACGCATGCGTGTTGCACTACCGCGCCGATGCCGGCCCCATCTTGAGTGGTGATTTGGTGTTGATTGATGCCGGCTGTGAGCTCGATGGCTATGCCAGCGACATCACGCGAACCTTTCCTGCCAATGGCAAATTCAGCGCCGCACAGCGCGAACTCTACGACTTGGTGCTGGCCTCTCAAGATGCAGCAGTGGCAGCCACGCGCGCGGGTGCGCGGTTTGTCGACCCTCACGAAGCCACCGTGAAGGTCTTGGCTCAGGGCATGTTGGACGTCGGTCTCTTGGATGCCAACAAAGTGGGCAATGCGCAAGATGTGATTGCCAACCGAAGTTATTTTCAGTTTTACATGCACCGCACAGGTCATTGGCTGGGCATGGACGTACACGATTGCGGCAGCTACGTCGAGCCATCAGAAGTGGGCACTTTCAGTGAACGCAAAGACCCCTTGAGCGGCGAGCTGATCAAAGACCGACCCAGCCGTGTCTTGAAGCCCGGCATGGTGCTGACCATAGAGCCGGGCATTTATGTCCGGCCAGCACCCGGTGTGCCGGAGCGCTTTCACAACATTGGCATTCGCATTGAAGACGATGCGGTGGTGACAGCCCAGGGTTGCGAATTGATGACCCGCGGGGTGCCCGTGAAAGCCGATGAAATTGAAGCTTTGATGCGCCATTGAGCCATCGAGTCTGAGTGGCACCCATGCCACTTGTGATTGAAAGTCAAAAGTCTGCCTACTTTGAATGAGGCTTTTACAAGGGTTGTTCATTCATGGCGAGACTAAAATAAGATCATGCATGGCTTAAGCCCCTCACCCGTTGAGCGGGCAGTTCGTGCCTAACAGGAGACATCACATGGCGAAAGTCAATGCTGAAGAGCGTCGCGCTCAGTTGCGCCGCGCAGCGCTTGAATATCACGAGTTCCCCACCCCCGGAAAAATATCTGTCACGGCCACCAAGCAATTGGTGAACCAACACGACTTGGCGCTGGCTTACACCCCCGGCGTGGCCGCACCTTGCGAAGAAATTGTCAAAGATCCTGCAGCAGCTTTCAAATACACCAGCCGCGGCAACTTGGTTGGCGTTGTCACCAACGGCACGGCCGTTTTAGGTTTGGGAGACATCGGCCCCTTGGCGAGCAAGCCCGTTATGGAGGGCAAAGCCGTTTTGTTTAAAAAATTCTCTGGCATCGATGTCTTTGACATTGAGATCAATGAGAAGGATCCCGAAAAATTGGTTGAAATCATTGCGGCACTTGAGCCCACTTTTGGCGGTATCAACCTAGAAGACATCAAAGCCCCCGATTGTTTTTATGTCGAGCGCAAATTGCGCGAGCGCATGAAGATCCCCGTTTTTCACGACGATCAGCACGGCACCGCCATCACCGTGGGCGCGGCCATTTTGAATGGCCTCAAAGTGGTGGGCAAAGAACCAAGCCAAGTCAAGTTGGTCACTTCTGGCGCGGGAGCGGCCGCTTTGGCGTGCTTGGGCTTGTTGCTCAAACTCGGCATTCGCCGCGAGAACATTTGGGTCACCGACTTGGCGGGCTTGGTTTACGAAGGCCGCAAGGAGTTGATGGACGAAGACAAGATTCAGTTCTCACAAAAAACCGACCAGCGTACTTTGGCCGAAGCCATTGACGGCGCCGATGTGTTTTTGGGCTTGTCTGCGGGCGGTGTCTTGAAACAAGACATGGTGAAAAGAATGGCGGCCAAGCCGTTGATCTTTGCATTGGCCAACCCCAACCCCGAAATCTTGCCCGAAGATGTCAAAGCGGTTCGCGATGACGCCATCATGGCAACAGGCCGTACCGACTTCCCCAATCAAGTCAACAATGTTCTGTGCTTCCCTTACATTTTCAGGGGCGCTTTGGACTGCGGCGCAACCACCATCACGCAAGAGATGGAAATTGCGGCGGTGTATGCCATTGCTGACTTGGCGCAAGCCGAGCAAAGCGAGGTGGTGGCGGCGGCTTATGCAGGGCAGCCCTTGGTGTTTGGGCCGGATTACCTCATTCCCAAACCCTTTGATCCGCGCTTGATGATCAAAATTGCGCCGGCCGTGGCGCAGGCTGCCGCAGAGAGTGGTGTGGCGTCAAGGCCAATCACCGACATGGAAGCCTACCGCGAGCGTTTGCAAAGCTTTGTGTATGCCTCTGGCACCACCATGAAGCCCATCTACACCGCGGCCAAACGCGGCCTGAAAAAGCGCGTGGCCTACAGCGAAGGTGAAGAAGAGCGGGTCTTGCGCGCAGCACAAATTGTGGCCGACGAAGGCCTGGCGCGGCCCACCCTCATTGGCCGTCCAGCAGTGATTGCCGAGCGCATTGAAAAATTCGGCTTGCGCTTGAAAGAGGCCTTAGATTACGACGTGGTCAATGTCGAGGACGATCACCGCTACCGCGACTTCTGGCAAACCTACCACCGCATGACGGAGCGCAAGGGCATCACGGTGCAAGTGGCCAAAATTGAAATGCGCCGACGCTTGTCTTTGATTGGCGCCATGCTCTTGCACAAAGACGATGTGGATGGCCTGATTTGTGGCACTTGGGGCACCAATGCAACGCACCTGCCCTACATTGAACAAGTGATTGGCAAGCGCGCAGGTGTCAACACGTTTGCCTGCATGAACGGTTTGATGTTGCCCAATCGCCAAGTTTTCTTGGTCGATACGCATGTCAACTACGACCCCAGTGCAGAGCAATTGGCAGAAATCACGGTCATGGCAGCCCATGAGATGCAGCGCTTTGGCATTCGACCCAAAGCGGCTTTGTTATCGCACTCCAACTTTGGCACTTCCAACGAGCCGAGTGCCGTGAAAATGCGCAACACCTTGGCTTTGCTGCAGAAAAATGCGCCTTGGCTAGAGGTTGATGGTGAAATGCATGGTGACATTGCCCTAGACGGTGATGCTCGCGCCTTACAAATGCCCAACGGCACCTTGCAAGGCGACGCCAACCTGTTGGTCTTGCCCAATATCGATGCCGCCAATATCTCTTACAACCTGCTCAAAACGGCAGCGGGCGGCAACATTGCCATTGGCCCCGTCTTGTTGGGCGCTGCCAAACCAGTTCACATCCTCACGCCCAGTGCCACTGTGCGCCGAATTGTGAACATGACCGCGCTGACCGTCGCCGACGCCAACGCCGTTCGCTAAGTTCTGCGAGAAATTCCCCAGTCTTGGGGAAAGTACTTGCATTTTTTAGCACTCTGGGGCACACTAGCGCCTTCGAATTTCGGGGTTTACCCGCGGATTTTGAAGGTTGTCAGTGGGTGTGCGGCTTTATTTCACAGGAATGACATGCGCTCAAAAACGCTTGGTTTTGCTGGGATAGCCGTCTGTTTAGGGCTATTGTTTGCGCCTTGCACTAATTTGGTGCAGGCAAAATCAGCTCCCGACGCAGTTGTTACAGCACCCATCGCTTTACAGGACTTGCCCAAAGAGGGCCAAGAAACCTATCTGCTCATCCGCCAGGGTGGGCCGTTTCGGTACGAAAAAGATGGGGTTGTTTTTGGCAATCGTGAACGGCTTTTACCTCCAGCGAGCCGCGGTTTTTATCGCGAGTACACCGTCAGAACCCCAGGTGAAAAAACCCGTGGCGCTCGAAGAATTGTGTGTGGAGGGGAAGAACCCCGCTTGCCTAAAAAATGTTTTTACACGCAAGACCATTACGCAAGTTTTCGAGAAATTGTGAACACGCCTTGAAAAAGCGCGAAGCCACAGTAGGTCATGAACGAAATGAAGAGTGTTCTTCAAAGAGCATTCTTGATGTGTCAAACAAAAGCTCAAAAGGCTGGTTTTAAAAATTAGAGAGTGAGAACGGCGATGGACAAGCCCATTCGGCAGGACCAAGAAACACCTTTGAAGGGTGTACGTACAAACATCGTCCAGTCAATTCGTGCTTTTCGCGTGAGCGATTTGCAAGAAGCGGCAGGCGGTTTGGGTCAACACTTTTTGTACGCCAATTTGTCAAAGGCACAAAGCAAACAGGACGTGCTCGATTTGATCGCAGCCCAGTTCACGCTGCCTTCGCACTTCGGTAAAAACTTTGATGCGCTTTACGACAGCATGACCGACCCCCTGCACAAGTCTGGCCCTCAGCCAGGCTTTGTGGTGGTGTTGGAGCATATTCCTGCCAATTCCAAGTTTGACAAGGAAGCTCGCGAACAGTTGCTCGACATTTTCCGCGACACGGCCGACTATTGGGGCGATCGCAAAGTGCCCTTCCGCTGCTTCTATTCTTTCTCTGTGGCGCGTGCTGCAACAGCTGGCTCTGAAAAGCTGGCCGATGTCACCCCAGAGTTGGATGCAGACGGCGTCGAGATGGTGACTGAAGAAGGCGAGAAAATGCCAACCGACAAGTTGGTCGATGTATCGCCATTGGCGCTGCGCATGAGCAGCCCCTTCAATGCAGGTTATTGGCTCGCAGCTGCCTGACCCGTCCACAAGCTGCGTATGCAGTTTCAAAAAGTGCAAAGGCTTCAACGCCCTTGCACTTTTTTTTCAATCAAATTTCAGGGCTTAAGGCCATTGCCAGTTGCAGATACTCTTGAACGCTCACTTCTTCTGCACGCCGCTGCACATCAAAGTGGCCTGCAAAATTTCTTTCAATGAGCCATGCACCCAAGGTGTGCCGCAACAATTTGCGGCGTTGACTGAACGCCACTTGCACCAATTTTTCTAAGAGCTTGACGTCGATGTTGGCGGGCGCTGCGTGAGGCACCATGCGCACCACTGCACTGTCCACTCGAGGCGGTGGATCAAAACTTTCCGGCGGTACAAACAGCACATTTTCCATGGCATAGCGCCACTGCAACATGACAGACAAACGGCCATAGTCTGAGGTCGCTGGCGCAGCCACCATTCGATCGATGACCTCTTTTTGAAGCATGAAGTGTTGATCTTCAATGGCGTTCACGTGTTCGAGCAGGTGAAACAAAATGGGCGTGGAAATGTTGTACGGCAAGTTGCCCACCACTCGAAGTTTTTGCCCAGCCGCCAAAGCCGTAAAGTCGACACGCAAGACATCCGATTCGACCACGGTCAGTTGCTTGTGAAGGCGCAGTCGAAGCGCCAAGTCACGGTCGAGCTCAATGACCGTCAGGTGGCCCAAGCGTTCAACCAAGGGTTGCGTGAGTGCGGCAAGACCCGGGCCAATTTCAACCATGGGCTGACCTGCTTGCGGATGGATGGCATCGACGATGGCATCAATGATGCCGCCGTCGGATAAAAAATGTTGGCCGAAACGCTTGCGCGGAATGTGTTTCATTGGGGTGGTTCGCGCAACTCAACGTAGGCGCGGCCACGCAGCTCAGTGACCCAGTTGGCGTACAACTCTTCCAATTTTTTTTCACGCAATTGAGCGCGCACCATTTCACGTTGCTCACGCAAGGTCATGGGTGATTCGCGACGTTCTAAAACTTGAATCAGGTGGACGCCAAAACGTGAAACAAGAGGGTCGGAGACTTGGCCAGGGCGCAGGCGAGCCATCACCTGCTCAAACTCTGGCACAAATTGACCGGGGCTGGCCCAACCCAAATCACCGCCTGCACTTGCGCTACCGTCTTGTGAGAACTGACGCGCCAAATCTGCAAAGTCTGTACCGGCTTGAATTTGTTGCTTGTAGGCGAGAAGACGGCTGCGTGCAGCCGCTTCTGAGAGCTCATTGCCAAGGCGCAGCAAGATGTGTCGAGCGCGGGTTTGAACCATCATCGTGCTGCTCATCTCACTTTGCTTCTTGTCTAAAACCTTCAGGATGTGAAAGCCAGCGCCAGATTGAACGGGTTCTGAGACCTCCCCGATTCTGAGGGCTTGAGTGCTTTCAACAAACAGGCTGGGGTAACGATCGGCAGCCCTCAAGCCCATCTCACCGCCATTGGCACCTTTGTCCATGGCTTGCGAAAAAGACAGCGCCAGAGCTGCAAAGCTTTCGCCAGCTTTGGCGCGTTGCGCAACCTGCTGCGCTTTGATTTTCAATTCAGCCACTTCTTTGTCTGAACTGTTTTCGGGCACCGCAATCAAAATCATGGCCAAGTTCAAGTCAATTGCCCTGGCCGCGTTGGGTTGGCCCGCTTGTTCGCTTTGAATTTGTAGCTCAACCTCAGTGTCGGAAATGCGGGCCTTGCTGTCGACATCGCGTTCCCGCAAACGGGTGATCGTGAGTTGGTTGCGCAATTGATCGCGAAAGCCAGTCACGCTCAATCCGTCAATCGCAAGGCGTTTGTAGAGATCTTCGATTGAAAGTTGGTTTTGTCGCGCGATGTTCAAAGCAGTTTGTTCTACCTCATTGTCTTCAATGCGAATACCGTTTTCTCGGGCTTGTTGCAGTTGGGCTTTTTCATTGATCAATTGATCGAGGGCTTGCTGCGTTAAAACTTGAGGGCTGGGGCTGGGCGTGCCGGGGGGCAATTGCTTTTGCAAGCGCAACTTGAGGTTTTGCACCTCTTTGTTGGTGATGGGCTCTGAATTGACCACGGCCACAATGTAGTCTGCAGGTCTGGTTTGAGCATTGCTTTGTGCTTGGACCCAGCCAGGAAATGCAAGTGCCGTCCACAACACAACAGCAACGCCCAAGCACTGCTTCTTTTGAAATGGCGCACCGATGCTCAAGCGTGCGCGGATGCCAGCGAGGGCTTGTGTGGAATTCAGAGCAAATAAATTAGTCATAGGAGTTGAATCTGCTGGAGGGCGCCAAATCTTCGCGAAGATATTGATAACGGGGGATATTGTCGCGCAATGTCTTCAATGGACTAGAGCCTACGCGAGCCAATCCTACAAATTCAAGTTGAAACAAAATGCGACTCCGAGAGGATGTGGTGGTACTTTGCAAGCGTTCATAAACCACGCGGCCTAGCCAACAACCTGCGTCATATTCAAACCCCAACAAAGTATCGACCATTTTTCGGTCTTTCAAGCTGAAGTTCATGCGTCCCACACTGTACCAACGATCGGCGCCCAAGCCCTGACCGGGGGTGAGGTAGGGGCTGCCTTCGGCAGACTTGTCAGGGTTGAATGTGAAATCGCGCAGAGGCCATTGCCATCCCACATCAATTTGCTCACTTTGATCGCGCGAGAGTCGATAAGAGGTATTGAACACGCGATAGGGTGTGGGGTTGAAGCGTGTGGTGAGTGTGGTGCGAGTGGTTCGGTGTGTCTGGGCGTCAAACTGAAGGGTTGAGTCAACACTCCAACGTCTGTCCCAGCGCACGCCGGCCCCTAACAAGATGTCGCTGAAACCTGATGCAACAGGCAACTCGCCAGGTAAGCGCACCATCTGATCTGAAAAGCGATACCTTTGAGCAAAGCCAAAGCGAGCCAACTCTGCGCCATTGTTGGCATCAAAGAAGCGGCTGTTGACACCCAGGGTGACCAAATTGGTGTCGGCAATTCGGTCTTGGCCCACATAAGGGTTTTCGGCGTAAATGGTGGTCAGATTGAAATCGGTGACGCCACTGTCATAGCTGGGTAACAAACTTTGATCTTTGTAGGGTGTTCGCACAAAAAAAGCACGGGGCTCTAGCGTTTGCCGAAGTTGGCGACCAAAGTAGGATGCGTCACGTTCGTAAATCAAGCCTGTGTCAAGGCTGTAAGTGGGTAACAAGCGATTGGCATCGAGTTGACCATTGGCAAGTGGGGTGTCCAATTGATAGCGAGTGCCGTGCAACTGAATTTTGGGAACCACAAACCCCCAAGGTTTGCGCCAAGGATGACTGATTTGTGCGGCCGCAAAACTGCGCTGACCATTTCTCAAAATGCTGCTAGTTCCCCCTGGAATGCGGCTGTAATCGGCTTCAAATCGCGTGGTGTCGGCCGTGAATCCAATATCAAAGCCATTCAAATCCCATTTGTTGTATTGAGCCACGATTTGGGGCATGCGATCATAGGGCGGCGTGATGGGGGAGCTCACGTCTTGCAAGGTTTGGAATTGCTGCACGCGGGTCATCATGGACCAGTCGCCTTGTGCCCAATGCAGGCTGCCTGAGGCGGGCAACAAACGCTGGGTCAGTGACAAGCCAGAACGCGGAAAATCTCGCCAGTAATTGTCATCGCTGACCCTGTTCAAATTGACATTCACACCCAAGCGGCCCAACACCGAGTTGCCCGTCTCAATGCCACCCGAATGCTGTGCCGACAGACCCCAGCGAGATTGGTCTCTCAAGGCGTCATTGGGCATGAGGTTCAAGCGCACTTGTCCTTGGCTGTCGGGCTCAAGATAGCGAAATTCAGAATCGAGCGCCACGCCCCGTTTGCTCATGATCGTGGTGCTGAGGGTGGCATCGCGATTGGGTGCAATGTTCCAGTAGTAAGGCGAAGTTATCTCAATGCCGCTGACAGTATCAATGCCAACCAGAGGGGCCAATAAACCAGACTGCCTCTCGTTGTTGAGTGGAAACGTCAGAGAGGGTGCCGCCAAGATCGGCACATCTTTGAATCGCAGTTGCAGGTCTTTGGCTTGAACGCTGTTGTCTTCTTCATTGACTTGCAGGCTGGCTGCTTTCAATATCCACTCGGGCAGCCAGCTGGGGCCTTGAATGCGGCTGCAAGTGGTGTAAGTGGCATTGCGGATGATGGCGCGCTGCGCATCAAGGAACTCTATTTCAGAGGCCTCACCATGCCCGCCACCTTTGAGCAGCGTGTATTCAGGCTTCAAAAACTTGCCTTGAAAAGAGTCGGCTTGCAAACTCAAAGAAGGGCCTTGGAAGGTGTTGCCCTCTCGCGTGATCTTCACCCCGCCCTCGGCTTTCAGGGTGTTTTGAGATTGGTCGTATTCAATGCGTTGCGCCCTCACGGTCAGGCCCTGTTTGCGCAGCAACGCATCGCCATCAATGACCAAGTCCAGATCGGGCCGTCCAAGCAAGCGTTGACCCGAGACAAACAAGGGCGACTGCTTGCGCTCAAGTTCGGAAATTTTTTCTTCCAGGCGAAGGCTGTTTTGAAGGACCAATGCCGGTTGGCGTGAGCTTGTGTCAGGCCCTGTGCTTTGAGATAGCTGTCCATTTCCTTGGGCCAAGCTGGGCACTTGGCACAGCAACAAGCCGCCCAAGCTCAGGGCTTGAACAAGCTGGGCTGTCTGAAATGAGGGGCGGATCTGCAAAGGGCTGTCGTCCAGGTTGTCGGGTGTTTGTAGAATGGATTATCCATGAGTGCTGCCCTGTGTGACTTCAATCAGGGGTCGAGTAGCATGTCTGGGTGTTTTGACTTGGAACAAGAACTTGAATTCTGAACAAATTTCAAATGTGACGTGGGCAGACCCGCAGCGCCAGATGGCTTGTGAAAATTGGCTTTCTGCATTGGCAGCTTCGCATGGCCTGGTGCCTGCAAGCTTGCGAATTGCATCGGCCGATGCCAGTTTTAGGCGTTATTTGCGTGTCAACACGGTTTCGGGTACCAGCCTGATTGTGATGGATGCGCCGCCCGACAAAGAAAACTGTGAACCCTTTGTCAAAGTCGCCAAGCTCATGAAAGAGGCCGGTTTGAAAGCTCCCGAGGTTCTGGCATGGGACGCGCCGCAAGGCTTTATGCTGCTCACAGATTTGGGCGATCGCACCATGATGTCGGCCATCGACGCGAACAAGCCGCAGGCCAATCATGCGCTTTACATGCAAGCTGTCGATGCGCTCATTGCCTGGCAGTTGTCGTCTAGGCCGGGCGTATTGCCGCCCTACGATGAGGGCCTGCTGCAAAGAGAGCTTAGTTTGTTTCCCGATTGGTACCTGACGCAACACCGAAAATTAGACGTTCAGGGCAAGATGCGCAGCACCTTGGACAGCACCTTCCAAATGCTGGTGGCGCGCAACTTGGCCAGCCCCTCGGTGTTTGTCCACCGCGATTTCATGCCGCGCAATTTGATGATGCCCACAAACTCTGACACAGGCAATGGATCCGGTGCAGGGTCTGGTGCAGGGTCTGGTGCAGATAAGGCATTGGGCGTATTGGATTTTCAAGACGCAGTGTATGGCCCTGTCACCTACGATGTGGCCAGCTTGATGCGCGACGCTTTTCTCACGTGGGAAGAAGATTTTGTTCTCGACGTCACCATCCGTTACTGGGAGAAAGCGCGCAAAGCCGGCTTGCTCGATTTTGAAGATTGGCACCAAGACTTTGGTGCTTTCTACCGTGCCGTGGAGTGGATGGGCTTACAGCGCCATTTGAAAGTCGCCGGTATTTTTGCGCGCCTGACTTTGCGCGATGGCAAAGAAAAATACCTGGCCGATGCACCTCGTTTCATTGCCTACATTCGCTCAACGGCCGCTAGGTACATTGAACTCAGGCCCCTGCTGCGCCTGATTGAAGAAGTTGAAGGTCAGGATGGTGTGACGGGTTTTGCGTTTGGACGCATGTAAGCATTTAAAAGAGAGCCATTGATGTCCAAACTGCCCCGCTTTTACTGTCCATCGGCACTCAGCCCCGGCGAGGATTTGAGTTTGCCTGCTGGCACGGCAAGGCATGTGCAAGTACTCAGGCTGCAGCCAGACCATGAGATCACGCTCTTCAATGGTCAAGGAGGTGAGTTCAAAGCGGTGGTCACCCACATGGGCCGCAGTGAGGTCTCGGTGCGCGTGGGCGAGCACCACCCCGTTGAACGTGAGCTCAGTATTCAAGTTCATTTGTGGTCCAGCATCACGGCCAATGAGCGCATGGATTGGTTGCTTGAAAAAGCCACCGAGTTGGGTGCCGCCACACTGCTGCCCATCACGGCAGAGCGCAGTGTGTTGAAGCTCAAGGGTGAGCGCGCAGACAAAAAATTAGCGCATTGGCAAGCCATTGCCGTGGCTTCGAGTGAACAGTGTGGCCGCAATCGGGTGTTGCAAGTGGGTCAAGCAACCACGCTGACGCAAGCCCTTGAGCACTTATCCGCCGCACCATCGCCATCGCCATCGGCACGCTGGGTCTTGTCTTTATCGCCCGGCACCCAATTGCTGCAAGAGATGATCCAAACTATCCGGTCCGCTCATGGCCAAGGCGCCACCCAGCCGACAGAGGTCATTGTGTTAAGCGGGCCAGAGGGTGGCTTGAGTCCTGCGGAGGAGGCACAAGCCATCGCTGCTGGCTTTCTGCCTGTGAGTTTAGGGAACAGGGTGCTGCGCGCAGAGACGGCCCCTGTCGCCGTTTTGTCTGCCATCGCCTGCCTGGAGTAGATACACTCGGGTGTATGAATTCCAATCTCTTTTTTCTGGCCTTGTGCCAAGGCTTGTTTCTCACGAACAACGTCACCTTCATTGCCATCAATGGCTTGGTCGGCTTAAGCCTGGCACCCGTAGGTTGGATGGCCACACTGCCCGTCATGGGGTATGTGGTGGGCGGCGCTTTGTCAACGGGCTTGGTGGCCAAGTCACAAGCCAAGTGGGGCCGCAGGGTTTCATTTCAGCTGGGTTTGTTGGTGGGCTTGTTGTCTGCCATTTTGTGTGCTTATGCAGCGCACACGCACAATTTTGAACTGCTGGTGATGGCCACCATGGTGGCTGGTTATTACAGTGCCAACGGACAACTCTATCGATTTGCGGCTGCCGAGTTGGCAGAGGCCTCCTTCCGAGAAAAGGCCGTTTCATGGGTCATGGCCGGTGGCTTGATTGGCGCCATCGTGGGCCCCAATTTGGCATCCCAAAGCAAAGGGTGGTTTGAAACGCCCTTCATGGGCGCCTATGTGGCCCTCACAGCTGTGGCTGTTTTGGGCATGGTCCTGATGCATTTTGTGAAGTTCCCGCCGCTTGTGGAGAAAGTCAGCGGAAGCTCCGAAGGTCGCCCCTTGCGCGAGATCATGAAACAACCTGTGTTCATTGTGTCTGCAGCTGCTGCAGCGCTCAGCTTTGGTGTGATGAATTTGTTGATGGCCGCCACACCGTTGGCCATGCAAGTGTGTGGCTTCCCGTTCAGCGATGCGGCCTTGGTTTTAGAGTGGCACGTCATTGGCATGTTTGCGCCTGGTTTTTTCACAGGTCACCTGATCAAGAAATTTGGGGTCCTGCAAATCATGGCGGTGGGTGTGCTGTTGAATTTTGTCTGCATCGGCATTGCCCTCTCGGGCACTGACTTGCATCAATTTGTATTGGCCTTGTTTGTGTTGGGTGTGGGTTGGAATTTTGTTTTTACGGGCAGTACCACCCTCGCCATGACAGCCTGGCGACCTGAAGAGAAAGATCGCGGACAAGCGGCCATCAATTTCTGTGTCTTTGCCACCATGGCGATCACTTCGTTTGCCTCGGGCGCTTTGGTGACCACGCAAGGCTGGACTTGGCTCAATTATGGTTCTATGGTGCCCGTGGCACTCACGGCCTTGGCCTTGATGTGGCTGGTCTGGGTTCGCAAAAACCAGACCGCCACTTGAAAGCAAACTTTAGGGCAAAGATGCCATGACTTCGGCCACCGAAGCGGTGAGCTTTTTGGCATAAGGCACATGCAAAAACTCGTTGGGGCCGTGGGCATTGCTTTTGGGACCCAACACACCGCAGACCATCATTTGCGCCGTCGGAAAACCTTGGCTCAACATGTTCATGAGTGGAATGGTGCCGCCTTGTCCGATATACCCCACTGACGCGCCAAAGTGCGATTGGCTGGCGCTTTGCAGTGCGTTTTCAAACCAGGGTGTGCTGCTGGGCGCATTCCAACCCGTGGCGCCACCATTGGACTCAAAAGTGACCCGCGCTTGATAGGGCGCATTGTCTTCTAGCAAGGCTTTCATTTCTGCCACAGCCTGGGCCGCATCCACCAAGGGCGGCAAGCGCAGGCTGAGCTTGAAGGCGGTGTAGGGCCGCAGCACATTGCCGGCATTTTCTAAAGTGGGAAAGCCTTCTGCGCCGGTCACACTCAGTGTGGGTGTCCAGGTGCGATTGAGCAAAGCTTGCAAAGGATCGGTGGTGGTGGGCAAGGCAAAGGTGGTGGAACCACCGCAGTCGTAGTGCGCCCAAGGAAACCGCTTGTAAATCTCTTCGCCCAAAATGCCTGCTGTGGCTTTGGCCTGAGCCAGGCGATCGGCGGGCACTTCGCAGTGGAAGCTGGCCGGCAAAAGACGACCTGTTTGGCTGTCTTCCAAACGATCTAAGACTTGGCGCATGATGCGAAAGCTAGAGGGCACCAAGCCAGAGGCATCACCAGAGTGAATACCTTCCGTCAAAATTTCGACTTTCAAAGTGCCGCTGGCCATGCCGCGCAAACTGGTGGTGAGCCACAGCTGATCGTAGTTGCCTGCACCACTGTCTAAACAAATGACCAAACCCACATCACCCAAGCGAGGGCGCAGGGCATCGATGTAGGGCAACAAATCGTAGGAGCCAGATTCTTCACAGGTTTCAATCAAACCGACGATACGAGGGTGTGGTGTGTTCTGATTCTTCAAAGCCTGCACAGCCGCAATGCTGGCATAGGCAGCATAGCCATCGTCGGCGCCGCCTCGGCCATACAGCTTGCCGTTTTCGTATTTGGGCGTCCAAGGACCGAGGTCATTGCGCCAGCCACTGAATTCTGGTTGCTTGTCTAAGTGGCCATACATCAGCACCGTTTGACCAGAGCCTTGCGACGCTGCACGCGTCGCAGGAATGTCAAAAAATAAAACGGGCGTGCGGCCTGGTAAACGCAAAATCTCCAAGCGAAGGCCTGCGACCTTTTGTGCTTCAATCCATTCTGCCGTTTGGCGCAGCACCGTGTCCAGATAACCGTTGGCTTCCCAGTTGCTGTCAAAGGAGGGCGACTTGGCGGGAATCACAATGTATTGGGTGAGCTCTTTCAAAATGCTGGTGTCCCACGATTGCGTGACATCGCGCAAAGCCTTCTCAGCATTCAAGAGGTGCGAAGGCAGTTCTTTGTGAATGGGTGCGTTCATGATGATCTCCAAAAATTCAGTTTGATTTCAACCAAGACAAGCCGCGTGACGTACCGCCGGACGAGGTGTCTGCAGGGACGTACTCACAACCTACCCATCCTTGCCAACCACATTCTGCAGACAGACGATCAATCAAGTCAAACAAGTATGGCCAATTTAACTCACCCGTACCAGGTTCGTGACGCAGTGGCACATCGGCAATTTGAAGGTGACCTACTTTGCCAGTGGGAAAGTAGCGCGCTAATTTGGTGGTGACATCGCCCTCTACAATTTGGCAGTGAAACAAATCCATTTGGATTTTCAAATTAGGCTCGTTCACTTGCGCCACGATTTCGTGAGCATGGTCTTGGCGGTTGACAAAAAATCCTGGAATGCCGCGCAAATTAATGGGCTCTAGCAAAACGTCGAGGCCTTGAGCGCGCACTTCTTGGCAAGCCCATTTCAAATTGGCCACCAAAGTGGCTTGTGCCTGCTCACGCGAAACCCCTGTGGGCAAAACGCCCGCCATGGAGTGAATGCGGGGGCAGCCCAAGATCTCTGCATAACGCATGGCGCGTTTCACGCCTGCTTTGTATTCGGCCTCACGACCGGGTGAGCAAGCTGTACCGCGATCGCCCTTTTCCCACGCGCTCAAGGTGCTGGCATCGTCAATGCCGCCTGGGGGCATGTTGAACAAAACCTGCTGAAGTCCATTGCCTTTGAGTCGAGCTGCCAATTCTTCTGCGGCATAGGCATAGGGGAACAAATACTCTACGGCTTTGAAGCCATCTTTGGCCGCAGCTTCAAAGCGATCTAAGAAATCCATGTCGGGGTACATCATGGAAAGATTGGCGGCAAACTGAGGCATGTTCAACTTTCAAGTGTCGAAGGGAGGGCGATGGCAAAAATGAAGTTTTAAAGCGGCAGCTGGAATCACCAAGCCGCATCAAAAACTTGACGCAGTTCTTCAATCTGCGTGTCTGACAAATTCTCGAGGTGGTCGGGCCGCGCCAATTGGACAAGCTTGGCGGTTTCTTCCAGCTCTTCTAGTGCGGCCATGGCGCTGCTCAAATCTTGATGCCAAACGTTGGGCCCCAGCTTGGACAGCATCACAGCGCGGATGGGCGTGTCTTGCTTGGCGTAGAAGAGAATGGCATCGGCGACAGCATCGGCTGCCAGGGGGTCGCCGGGTCGAAAATAGGGAATCAATGGCACGTGGCCAACCTTCATGACAAAGTAGGGCGTGATGGGTGGCAGCAGTTCGGGGCCTTTGGCGCTCAAACTCACGGACACGCAATGTGTGCTGTGTGTGTGAATCACGCATTGCGCAGGCCAACTGCCTGGCGCATGGTCGGTGGCCTCATAAATTTTGCGATGCAGGGCCATGGTTTTGCTGGCGCGCTTGCCGCTCAATTGCTGGCCTTGTGCATCGAGCAATGCCAGATCGTCGGGCTCTAAGTAGCCCAAACACGCATCGGTGGGCGTGATCAAAAAGCCATGCTCAAGTCGCACACTGATGTTGCCTGCCGTGGCATGCACATAGCCTCTGTCAAACAGGCTTTGGCCTACACGGCAAATCTCTTCGCGTGCTTGTGCTTCGGTGAGGTGAGGGATTGGATGGTGTTGGCCCCTCATGCTGAAGCCTCCGACAAGTGCTTGAAGGCTTTGGTAAAGAAGTCGGGGGTTCCAAAATTGCCCGACTTGAGGGTCAGGTGACCCGCTTCATGTTGCGGGGCAAAACACCATGGCACACCGGGGTCAATTTGAGGGCCAATTTGCATTTGCGAAATGTTCAAAGCTTGAACGCAGGCGCCGGAAGTTTCACCGCCTGCAATCACCCACTGCTTCACGCCCATTTGCAGCAAGCCTGCGCTGACTTGTGCCAATGCAGACTCCATCCATTCGCCCGCCTGCTCGCGCCCAAACTGAGCCTGTACTTTTTGCAAAGTTTCGGCATCGGTGGTGGCATAAATGAGCACAGGCCCTTTGCCCAACAAGGGCTGTGCCCAAGCCAGTGCTTGCGCTACCTCGGCTTTGATTTGCGCGGGCACATCGTGCTGAGACCAACTCAGGGGCTTGAATTGCCAGCTGGGCAAGCCCAAGCTTTGGTAGTGCGCCACTTGCCCCTGCGTGGCAATGGAGCAGCTGCCAGAGACAATGGCTTGATAGCCGGCCGCTTTGGGGAGCGCGGCGGCTTGCGCCGATGCCTGCAAATTCCAATTGGCAGGCAAGCCAATGGCCACGCCAGAACCCGCCGTGACCAGCGGCATGTGTTTCAAAGCAGGCCCCAAGGTTTTTAAATCTTCATTGCTGGTGGCGTCGACAATGGCCACGCCCACACCCTCGGCTTGAAGTTGTTGAATTTTGGTGCTGATGGCCGCAGAGCCCTTGGCCATGACCGTGTGATCGATCAAGCCGACCTTGCGCTTGGTTTGTGCTTGCATGACGCGCACCAAGTTGGCATCGGTCATGGGTGTGAGCGGATGGTTTTGCATGCCGCTTTCATTCAAGAGCACAGCGCCTGCAAACAAATAGCCTTTGAACACGGTGCGGCCGTTGTCTGGGAACGCGGGCGTGGCAATGGTGAATTTGCAATCCAACGCGTCCATCAAAGCGTCTGTCACGGGGCCGATGTTGCCTGCAGGTGTGCTGTCAAAGGTTGAGCAGTACTTGAAATAAATTTGCTCTGCGCCTTGCACTTGAAGCCAGTGCAGCGCTTCCAGCGATTGTGCAATGGCCTTGCTGGCAGGGATGGTGCGCGTCTTCAAGGCCACCACCACGGCATCGACATCGGATGAAAGCGCTGCTTGTGGCACGCCAAAAGTTTGCATCACCCGCATGCCAGCGCGGACCAAATTGTTGGCCAAATCGGTGGCGCCTGTGAAGTCGTCTGCAATGCAACCCAGTTTCATGTGGTCTCGCTTTTTATTTTTTGATTCGGTTCAAACTGCAAATGATGACCGATGACAAGCGGCTTACTTCGCCTTGGGCAATTCAATGCCCGGAAAAATTTTGATCACAGCGCTGTCATCTTCTTTGGCAAAGCCAGCCGTACTGGCTTGCATGAACATTTGATGCGCTGTGCTGGAGAGTGGCAGTGGAAATTTGCTGGCGCGTGCCATGTCCAAAACCAGGCCCAAGTCTTTGACAAAAATATCGACAGCAGACAAAGGCGTGTAGTCTGCAGCCAAGACGTGCGCCATTCGGTTTTCAAACATCCAGCTATTGCCAGCGCTGTGCGTGATCACTTCATAAAGGGCCTCCGCATTGACGCCTTCGCGCAAACCGAGTGCCATGGCTTCTGCGGCGGCGGCAATGTGAACGCCTGCAAGCAGTTGGTTGATGATTTTCACTTTGCTGCCTGCACCCGCACTGTCGCCCAACTTGTAAACTTTGGCGGCCATGGCATTTAAAAAAGGTTCAGCCTTGGCATAGGCCGCAGGGGCTCCAGCGGTCATCATGGTCATTTGACCCGATGCGGCTTTGGCTGCGCCGCCTGAGATCGGAGCATCGATGTAGAGCAGGCCCAGGTCATTCAGCCTTTTTTCTAGACCCACTGAGAATGCAGGATCGACAGTGGAGCACATCACAAACACGCTACCAGGCTTGAGGTGCTTGGCGCAGCCAGAAGTGCTTGTGCCGTCGCCAAACAATACAGATTCAGTTTGTGCGGCATTGACCACCACAGACACCAAGATGTCAGATGCGGCAGCAACGGCTTCCAAGGAGGCGCAAGCAACACCGCCCTCAGCGGCAAACTTTTGTGCCACTTCGGAGCGAACATCAAACACATTCACCACATGGCCTGCGCGGCGCAGAGATTGCGCCATGCCCATGCCCATGGCACCTAAGCCGATGACGCCAATTGATAAAGCGGATGTCATGTGTTTATTCCCCTGCAACCGTGAGCATGATTTTGCCGATGTGCTTTGACGACTCCATCAGGGCGTGCGCTTGTGCGGCATTTTTCAAATCGAAAACTTGGTGAATGATAGGTTTCACGCTGCCAGCCTCCAGCAAGGGCCAAACTTGCGCATGCAACTCAGATGCAATTTGCGCCTTGTCTTGGGCACTGCGTGGGCGCAAAGTGGAGCCGGTGAACGTCAAGCGCTTGGTCATGAGTGAGACCCAATCGACTTCGACCTTGGAGGGCTGCAAAAAGGCAATTTGCAACAAACGGCCTTCAATGGCCAACGCACGCAAATTGCGCTGCATGTAGCTGCCGCCCACCATGTCCAAAATGGCATTGACACCTTTTTGCTCGGTGAGCTGGAGCACTTCTTCTACAAAATCTTGGGTGTTGTAATTGATGGCAGTATGCGCGCCCGCTTTCAAGCAAGCGGCCACTTTGTCTGAATTGCCCACGGTGCAAAATACTTTGGCGCCAAAAGCATGGGCCAGTTGAATGGCCGTTAAGCCAATGCCAGAAGAGCCACCATGAACCAAAATGGTTTCGCCCGCTTTCAACTTGCCACGCTGAAAAACATTGGTCCAAACGGTGAAAAAGTTTTCAGGCAAGGCCGCAGCTTGCAACATCGAAAAACCCTTGGGAATGGGCAAGGCTTGGCCTTCTGGCACCGTGGCAAATTCTGCATAAGCGCCGCCATTGGTGAGCGCACAGAGCCGATCGCCTACTTGCCATCGGGTGACGCCTTCACCGAGCGCAATCACTTCGCCCGAAATTTCCAAGCCCGCAATGGGCGATGCGCCCACAGGTGGTGGATACCGCCCACTGCGTTGCAAGCAATCAGGCCGATTGACGCCTGCGTAGGCGACCTTCACCAAGACTTCGCCAGCCTTGGGCATGGGGGTGGCGCAGGTGCTGGGCGTTAAGACCTCGGGTCCTCCGCCAGTGCCATGGTCTACAAAGTTCATGGTGTTTGGGAGCGACATGGAATTCCTTTTTGTGAGCGCGTTAAATGCTTAGTAGCTTTGTTGCTTGATGGCTTGACAGCTTTATCGCTGCAATTTGAAAACAGCCGTGCCCGCCATCAAGTTGGGCCAGGCCCGCACCTCTTGGCCTTCTTGCAAACCGAAGCTGTCAATGATTTTCAAATCGTTTTGCAAGGCCAGTTGGGCAAAATCTGAATAAGTGCCAACGCGAATGTTAGGTGTGTCGTACCACTGGTACGGCAAACGCTTGGTGACAGGCATGCTGCCCATCAAAATACTCAAGCGGTTGGGCCAGTGCGCAAAATTTGGAAATGCCAAGATACCCGTGCGGCCCACACGCACCGTCTCCCGCAGCATCACTTCGGCGTTGCGCAAATGTTGAAGGGTGTCAATTTGCAAAACCACATCAAAGGATTGGTCTGCAAACATGTTGAGGCCTTCGTCCAAATTCAATTGAATGACATTGACGCCCCGTTTGACACACGCTTGAATATTGTGGTCGTCAATTTCAACGCCATAACCTGAGCAGGCGCGGTTCTTTTGCAAGTAATCGAGCAAGGCACCATCGCCACAGCCCAAGTCCAAGACGCGCGAGCCTTCGGGCACCAATCGCGCAATGGCTTTCAAATTCACATGCTCACTCATGCGGTACCCCCTGCATGAAGGGCCTGCGCCATGTTGTCAAAATAAGAACGCACCACATTCAGATAACGCTCGTCGTTCAACAAAAAGGCGTCATGACCATGTGGCGCATCAATTTCTGCGTAGCTCACATCACGCTTGTTGTCCAGCAAAGCGCGAACCATTTCACGGCTGCGCGCTGGCGAGAAACGCCAGTCGGTGGTGAAACTCACTAACAAAAATTTGCAAGTGGCCTTGGACAATGCACGTGTGAGATTGCCACCCAAGGTGCGAGCAGGATCAAAATAATCGAGTGCACGGGTAATCAGAAGGTAGGTGTTGGCATCAAAGTACTCACTGAACTTATCGCCTTGGTGGCGCAAGTAGCTTTCGATTTGAAACTCCACATCTTGGGTTGAATAACGATAGCCTGTGGCATTGTGAGTCACGGCATCGCGCAGTTCGCGGCCAAACTTTTCGTTCATCACATCGTCGCTCAAATAGGTGATGTGACCAATCATGCGGGCAATGCGCAGACCGCGTTGCGGCACCACGCCGTGTTTGTAAAAGTGACCGCCGTGAAAGTCAGGATCGGTCACGATGGCGCGCCTTGCCACTTCATTGAATGCGATGTTTTCTGCAGTGAGGTTGGGCGCACTGGCCACCACCACCGCGTGAGTCACGCGATCTGGATAGCGCAGCGTCCATGACAAAGCTTGCATGCCACCCAAACTGCCGCCCATAACGGCTGCCAAAGTTTGAATGCCCAAAGCATCAAGCAGCCTGGCCTGCGCATCGACCCAGTCTTCGACCGTGACTACCGGAAAATCTGCGCCATAAATTTCACCAGTGTCGGGGTGTGCATGCATGGGGCCGGTAGAGCCAAAGCAAGAGCCCAGGTTGTTCACGCCAATGACAAAAAATCGATTTGTATCGACCGGCTTGCCGGGGCCAATCATGTTGTCCCACCAACCTTCACTTTTGGCCTGGCCTTCGTAAACGCCAGCAACATGGTGCGATGCGTTGAGTGCATGGCAGATGAGAACCGCATTGGACTTGTCGGCGTTGAGTTGGCCGTAAGTTTCGTAGGCCAAGTGATAGGCGCGAATGGCTGCGCCACTTTGCAAGGCAAGCGGCGCTTCAAAAAACATCGACTGAGGCGTGGCGATCAAAGGCATGAAGGGGTTAACCCAAAAAAGCGGTTCGCCCAATTATCGGTGCATTAAAGCTTTGCGGGCGCAGCCTCATTGGCGATGACCTTTTGAGGTGCTTCAAGGGGTGTTTCGGAGCCTACAGCCTTTGAGGGACCGCCCCACAAAGCCAAGCCGCCCAGCACCGCAAACACCACAGCAGATGTTCGGTGAACCCATTTGAGAGAAATTTTGCGAGTGATGGCGTCACCCAGCCAAACCACGGGGGCATTGGCCAGCATCATGCCAAGGGTGGTGCCCGTCACCACCCAAAACCAGCTGTTGAATTGAGCCGCCAACATCACGGTGGCCACTTGCGTCTTGTCGCCCATCTCGGCAATGAAGAAGGCCACCACGGTGGTTGCAAAAACGCCGAACCTGGGACCCTTGTCCTTGGCCTCATCGTCCAGCTTGTCTGGCACCAAAATCCAAACCGCCATGGCCAAAAAGGAGCCGCCCAACACCCATCGCAAAGCTTCAGGGCCAAGCTGGGTGGTGACCCAGCTGCCCAGCGCGCCAGCCAAGCCGTGGTTGACCAAGGTGGCGACCAAAATACCCCACACAATGGGCCAAGGTTTGCGAAACCGGGCCGCTAAAACCAGTGACAAAAGTTGCGTTTTGTCACCCATTTCAGCCAAGGCAACAATACCTGTCGAGACGAGAAAAGCTTCCATAGACGCATCATAGCCAAGAGCCAGTTGTTGCTAGGCTTGTTTTTTGCTTGATTTTGGTGCGAAACGCACAAATATAGTTTTTGTGCACCAAATTAATTCATAAACAAGTAGAGATCAACATGGAAGCACTAAAACAGGGCGCGGATGCGCTCTTTATTTTGTTGGGTGGCATCATGGTGCTGGCCATGCACGCAGGATTTGCCTTTTTGGAGTTGGGCACGGTTCGCAAGAAAAACCAGGTCAATGCCTTGGTCAAAATCTTGGTCGACTTTTCGGTCTCGACCGTGGTTTATTTTGTGGTGGGCTACAGCGTTGCGTATGGCACCAGCTTTTTTGTGGGCGCCGAGCAATTGGCCGCGAAAAATGGCTATGACTTGGTCAAATTCTTCTTTTTACTGACCTTTGCAGCAGCCATCCCAGCCATTGTGTCTGGGGGCATTGCAGAGCGAGCCAAGTTTTGGCCGCAACTGATCGCCACAGCCTGCCTCGTGGGTTTTGTGTACCCTTTCTTCGAAGGCATTGTGTGGAACCAACATTTTGGTGTTCAAGCCTGGATCAAGGCCACCACCGGTGAAGAGTTTCATGACTTTGCGGGCTCTGTGGTGGTTCACGCCATGGGGGGGTGGATTGCTTTGCCCGCCGTTGTGCTGCTGGGAGCGCGTTACAACCGCTACCGCAAAGATGGTGCGATCTCTGCGCATCCCCCGTCCAATATTCCTTTCTTGGCCTTGGGCGCATGGATTTTGATTGTGGGCTGGTTTGGTTTCAATGTGATGAGCGCACAAACACTCGACAAGATCTCAGGCTTGGTCGCGGTCAATTCTTTGATGGCCATGGTCGGCGGCACTTTGGCGGCGTTGTTGCTGGGCAAAAACGATCCCGGCTTTGTTCACAATGGTCCTTTGGCCGGCTTGGTGGCCGTGTGTGCAGGCTCTGACCTCATGCACCCCTTCGGCGCGTTGGCTGTGGGTGCTGTGGCAGGTGCTTTGTTTGTCTTCATGTTCACGCTCACGCAAAACAAATGGCAAATTGACGATGTCCTGGGGGTTTGGCCATTGCACGGTATTTGTGGCGCTTGGGGCGGCATTGCCGCAGGTATTTTTGGATTGCAGTCATTCGGGGGTCTTGGCGGCGTGAGTTTCCAAGCTCAATTGATTGGCACTTCAATGGGTGTGGCCTGGGCCTTGTTGGGCGGCACCGTGGTTTATGGCGTTTTGAAGCTGACCATGGGATTGAAGATGACACCTGAAGAGGAATACGAGGGCGCAGACCTGAGCGTTCACAAAATCAGCGCCACGCCTGACCGCGAAGCCAGCTGGTGAGCAGCAAAATAGTGAGACAAAAAAACGTCTAATCCCAAGTATTTAAAGGCCTTTCAAAGAATTAACTTGCCAAAGCCTTTGATTTGTGGCCCATAATGGCTTAGCACACGTCCAAAGGCCGTGTGTCTAGTTCGCGGTGTACAGGTGTCAGTTTCGCTTCCTTCCGAGGTTTTTGGGTTTGTTGATGCGTTTTTGGGGCTCCATCGCTTTTGTTTCTGTGTTTAGAGGAGTCCCTTTCAATGGGCAAAAAACTATACGTCGGCAATCTGCCGTACTCGGTTCGTGACGGTGATTTAGAGCAGGCCTTCGGCCAGTTCGGTTCCGTGACCAGCGCTAAAGTCATGATGGAACGCGACACAGGTCGCTCCAAAGGCTTTGGCTTTGTGGAAATGGGTTCTGATGAAGAAGCTCAATCTGCCATCAACGGCATGAACGGTCAGCCTTTGGGCGGTCGCAGTGTGGTTGTCAACGAAGCACGTCCCATGGAAGAGCGTCCTCCCCGTTCCGGTGGTGGTGGCTTTGGCGGCGGCGGTCGTCGTGAAGGCGGCGGCGGTTATGGCGGTGGCGGCGGTGGCGGCTACGGCGGTGGTGGCGGTCGTCGCGAAGGCGGCGGCGAGTCCGGTTTCCGTAGCCCTTACGGCTCTGGCCCTCGTGGCGGTGGCGGTGGTAACGGTGGTGGCGGTCGTCGCGAAGGCGGCGGCGGTGGCTACGGCGGCGGTTATTAATCTCTGCGCACACCCACTCACTCACACCTGAGGGTGTGAGTCAAAAAAGAAGCCCTGCATGCAGGGCTTTTTTCATGGCTGCTTGAATCTACAGCGACTCGTCTTACATCTTCAATGGTTTGCGCGGTGTTTTCGGGGTTGATTTTTAAACAAGCGGTCAAACAAGGCATCGGGCAAGATGCGCAAAATGCGGGCGACCCACGCCATGGGTGTGGGGATCACTTGAAAGCTGGCACCTTTCTCAATGGCTTTGAAGGCTTCAGCTGCAAAATCTTCTGCACGCATTAAAAATGGCATGGGAAATTTATTTTTTTGGGTCAAAGGCGTTTGGATATAGCCGGGTGCCAAAGTGACCACTCGAAGCCCTTGCGACTTGAGCTCACCGCGCAGACTTTCGCAGTAGCTGATGGTGGCTGCTTTGCTGGCGCAATAGGCCGCATGACCTGGCATGCCGCGAATGCCGGCCACACTGGCAATGCCAACCAAGGTGCCTGCTTTTTGTCCCGGTGTTAAGTTGGCAGCCTGCGCTTTCATGGCCTCTAAAAAGGGGTGAAAGGTGGCGGCCATGCCCATCACATTGGTCTGCATCACCTCTTGCATGACCTCTAAATCTTCGCGCACTTGTGTGTCCATGCCGATGCTGATGCCCGCATTGGCAATCACCACGGTGGGCACACCTTGCGCAGCCATGCAAGCCTTGGCTGCGTCAATGATGCTGTTGGCATCGCTGACATCGGCCCCATAGCACCTGGCCGCTTCAGCGGGAATGCCTTGGTCATCAAGCCAAGCCTGCATGTCTGCAACTCTGCGAGCCACCAAGGCAAGTCGCCAGCCAGCTTGGTGATAGCGAAGCGCCAGTGCTTGACCAATGCCACTGGAGGCACCCGTAATGAAAACCAAAGGGCGCATGAATGTCTTTCGAATGTGTGGGGTTGTTGAATCTATGGCGATCAGCGTTTGTTGGGGTGAACCACGCCGCGGACTTTGCCGCTCAATTCGTAGTCACCCGTTTTGCTGTTCATTTTCATGGCTTGGGCAGAAAATGCGTCTGAACCACGCCGAATTTCGATGGGCACGTCGCTCACCAAGCGCTCTTCATCCAAGTAGGCCTTGATTTCTTGACTCCGCATTTCTGTGGTCGGTTGCAGTCCCTTGGCGGTGTTCGGGATTTGCGTGATTTGCACGTTGCCCGATAAAGTCATCAAGCTGCCATCGCCTTTGGCAAGGGCTCGGTCAGCCAAGGCAATGACTCGCTGGCCTTCCAAACTTTGTCCACGCAATTGCACATTGCGAATGTCTAAGGTGTCGGTGTCGGGGAAGTGTTGAGCTTGGTCGCCACTGAGCTCGCGCAACAAGCGGCCCTGGTTGTCAAAGGATTTGACTGAAAAGCTCTTTAAATAATAATCGGGCTCTTGCCTGACAGTTTTGGGCGCAGCCTCATTGAAGAACGTGGGCAAACTGCGAACCAGCCACCAACTGCCCAGGGCAAAAATCGCCATGAGCACTGCTGGCAAATAAAGGGCAAAGCGATCAATGGCAAGCCTCAATCGGTTCATCATGCGGCCGATGAGGTTCCAACGCGTGAAAGCAGCTGGGCGTAGTGCCCACTTGCAACCACCAATAAATCACAAAAATCTCGCACGGCGCCAGACCCACCCGGACGGCTTGTGACAAAGTGCGCCAAGGCCAATGCTTGTGCATGGGCGTTGAGGGGAGCACAGGCCATGGTAGCCCGTTGCATCATGGGCAGGTCGGGCCAATCATCACCCATGGCTGCGGCTTGTTGCCAACCCAAGCCAAGTTGCTTTAAATATTCTTCAGCAGCAGGTAGCTTGTCTTCTGTGCCAAAACGAGCATGCTCAATGCCAAGCGCTTTGAGCCTCACTCTGAGCGGCGCAGAGTCCCGGCCTGTGATGATCACAGGCGTGATGCCTGCGTGCTTTAACAGCTTCAGGCCGTGCCCATCCAAGGTGTTGAAACGCTTCAGTGTTTCGCCGTGTTCAGAAAAGTACAAACCGCCATCGGTCAGTACACCATCCACATCAAAAAAGACCACTTTGATGCCCTGCGCTTGCAGCAGCAGTTCGGGTGCAAATTGCAAGGCTGGCTGAATGGTTTGCATGGTGTGGCGTGGGTGTGGTGTTGGTGTGCGATGACGGTGAACGTGAGGGGTATGTGCCAGTAGCTTAGATCACCTTGGCGCGCATCAAGTCATTGCTGTTGAGTGCACCGCACAATGTGCCAGAGGCATTCACCACCAAAACGCTGGTGATTTTGAATTGCTCCATGAGTTCTGCAGCTTCGACAGCCAGAGCATCGTGTTGCACGGTTCGGGGCTTGGCGTGCATCACGTCTTTGGCCTGAAGGGCTCGCAGATCGACGCCTTTTTCTATCAGGCGCCTTAAATCACCATCGGTGAAGATGCCAAGGACTTGGTGATTGGCATCCACAATGGCCGATGCGCCCAAACCTTTGTGGCTCATTTCGCGCATGAGTTCAGAAAAGCTGGCATCAGGCAAAACATGCGGCACATCGCCGTCTTTGCGCATCACATCGCCCACATGCGTGAGCAAGCGACGCCCCAAGGAGCCGCCGGGGTGTGAGCGCGCAAAGTCTTCTGCTTTGAAGCCGCGCGCGTCTAGCAAGGCCACAGCCAACGCATCGCCCAAGGCCAATTGCGCGGTGGTACTGGCCGTCGGTGCCAAATTGAGGGGGCAGGCTTCTTTGTCGACGCTGCTGTCTAGAACCACATCAGCATGTTTGGCCAGCGCAGAGTTCATACCGCCTGTCATGGCAATGAGGGGAACGCCCAGCCTTTTCAAGACGGGCAAGATGGAGACCAGTTCGTCGCTCTCTCCGCTGTTGGAGATGGCCAGAACCACGTCCACGGCTTTGATCATGCCCAAGTCGCCATGGCTGGCTTCGCCGGGGTGCACAAACATGGCGGGCGTGCCTGTGGAGGCCAGCGTGGCTGCGATTTTGGAGCCAATGTGGCCGCTCTTGCCCATGCCGGTGACCACCACACGACCTTTGACGTTGAGCATGATTTGAACGGCTTGAGAAAAGCGCGCGTCCAAACGCGATTTGAGGCCCATCAGGGCCTGTGCCTCAATGTCCAAAGTCTCGCGCGCGAGTTGGAGGGCTTGGTCGGGGTTGAATGACATGCGCCTATTTTAACGAGGGATGGCCCAAAGCGTGACTATGATGGTGGTTTCGACTTGGAGTGGGTGAGATGAGTCAAGGTTTAAGCACAGGTTCAAGCACAAGTTCAAACCACAGTGCCGTGAGCGCCACTGACGAGATGGCGTTGTCGGTGAATGAGTATTTGAAAAACAACATCCGAACTGTGCCCGATTGGCCTGTCGCAGGCGTACAGTTTCGCGACATCACGCCCTTGCTTCAAAACCCCCGAGTCTTTCGCGTGTTGATTGACGCCTTTGTCCATCGCTACATGACGCCCTCTATGAGACCCGATGTGGTGGCCGGTTTGGATGCCCGCGGATTTATTTTGGGGGCGGTGGTGGCCTATGAGTTGAATGTTGGATTTGTGCCCATCCGAAAAAAGGGCAAGCTGCCTTTCACCACCGTGGAAGAAACCTATGAATTGGAGTACGGCACCGCCACCGTGGAGCTGCACACCGATGCCGTGAAGCCCGGCCAAAGGGTGTTGTTGATTGATGACTTGATTGCAACCGGCGGCACCATGATGGCTGGCATGAAGTTACTTGAAAAACTCGGCGCCGAAGTCATTGAAGGTGCTGCCATAGTCGACCTGCCTGAATTGGGCGGTTCGCACAAACTGCTGTCTGCGGGCTTGCCCCTCTTCACCTTGGTGAATTTCGAGGGGCATTGATTTGGCGGCAGGTCTGCGCTTTAAGCGTTGAACTGAAGTGCGGCCAAGCCAGCGTAAATGCCACCCATGGCCACTAGCTCCGTGTGCTTGCCCTGCTCGACAAGTCGGCCGTGCTCCAGCACCAAAATTTGATCTGCCTTCTGCACTGTGGCAAGGCGGTGGGCAATGACCAATGTGGTACGGCCGCGCATGGCAGACTCTAGCGCCGCTTGAACCATGCGTTCACTGTGCGCATCCAAGGCGCTGGTGGCTTCGTCCAGCAGCAAGAGCGGCGGATTTTTGAGCATGGCACGTGCGATGGCAATGCGTTGCCGCTGACCACCCGACAAGCGCACGCCGCGCTCACCCAAGAACGTGTTGTAGCCGTCAGGCAAGTCAACAATAAATTCATCTGCAAAGGCCGCCACAGCTGCCGCCCGAACCTCTTCGTCGGTGGCGTCAGGCTTGCCATATCGGATGTTGTCCATGGCGCTGCTTGAAAAAAGTACAGGCTCTTGAGGCACGATGCCGATGCGCTGTCGAAGGTCGTGCAGGCTGAGGTTTTGGATGGGCACACCGTCCAACACAATTTCACCGAGCTGGGGGTCGTAGTAGCGCAGCAACAAAGCAAAGAGCGTGGTCTTGCCTGCACCACTGGGCCCAACCAATGCCACCGTTTGGCCTGCAGCAATTTCCGCCGAGAAGTCTTGAAGCGCCAGTTGCGAGGGCCTCGAAGGGTAATGAAATTGGATCGACTTGAATGCCAAAGTGCTGCCCGTTGTGGGCGGCTTCGACGTGACGGGTTTGGTTGGCGATTGAACGGGCGATGTGCTGCCCAATAATTCCATGAGACGCTCAGTGGCCCCTGCGGCGCGCAGCAAATCGCCATAGGTTTCGCCCAGCACCGCCACGGCGCCAGCAAAAATAATGACGTACAAAACAGCCTGACCCAATTGGCCTGCTGAAAGCTCACCAGCCAAAACAGCTTGGGTGCCTTGATACAAGCCCCACAGCAAGAAGGCAGCGTTGGCAATGATGATGAAAGCGACCAACACAGAGCGCGCGCGAGTGCGGCGGATGGCTGTTTGAAAACCTTGCTCTGTCGCGCTTGAAAAGCGCTGTGCTTCGCGCGTTTCGGCGGTGTAGCTTTGCACCACCGGCATGGCGTTCAAAATTTCGGTGGCAATGCTGCTGGCGTCGGCCACGCGGTCTTGGCTGGCACGCGACAAGCGCCGAACTCTTCGGCCGTAAAGTGTGGCTGGCCAGACCACCAGCACCACGGTGACGACCAGTTGCAACATGACGGTGGGGTGCGCCCACACCAGCATGGCCAAAGCACCGACGCCCATCACTGCGTTGCGAAGTCCCATGGACAAAGAACTGCCCACCACGGTTTGCACCAAGGTGGTGTCTGCAACCAGTCGGCTGATAACTTCACCCGTGGGGGTGGTCTCAAAAAATGCAGGACTTTGTTGCAGCACGTGGCTGTAAACCGCATTGCGCAAATCGGTGGTGACACGTTCGCCCAACCAACTCACAGTGAAAAAACGTGCAGCGGAAAACAAGCCCAGTGCCACGGCCACGCCAAACAACATCATGAAATTGCCGCGCAGCGCCATGGCCTGCGCGCCAGGATCGGGGTGTTGCAAACCATTGTCGATCAATTGCCGCAGCGCAATTGGAAACACCAAAGTAGAAGCTGCAGCCATGACCAAGAACACCATTGCCAGACCAATTTGCAAGCGATAGGGTTTTAAGAAAGGCAGCAGCCCACTCAAAGACTTGGGGCTCTTGGGGGCAGGACGATCGATTGCGGGTGACTTGGCCATCTTTTATTTTCCGATGCAAAAGCTGGAGAAAATAACGCCCAGCAAATCGTCGGCGTTGAACTCGCCTGTGATTTCATTCAAAGCCGTTTGCGACAGTCGCAACTCCTCGGCCAACAAATCCAAAGATTGCGCTTGTGCACGCAAATGAGCATCGGCTATTTCAAGGTGAGACTGCACACGTTGAAGCGCTTGCACGTGCCGCTCTCTGGCCAAGTACAGACCTTCGTTAGCAGGCTGCCAGCCAGCGGTTTGAAGCAGCTTGGCGCGCAGCTGCTCAATGCCTTGACCGGTTTTGGCAGACAGAAAAATATCATGGCTTGTCTGGGCGTGAGTGCCACTATCGGCTGAGTTTTGAGCAGAAGGTGCCAAGTCAAACTTGTTCCAGACGTTCAGCAGTGCAACGCCCTTGGGCAACTGCTGCGTGAGGCCTTCTTGTATTTGTTGATCGGCTTGTACATAAGCCGGCGCGGTCTGGCGAGTGAGGTCATGCAAAAACAACACAGCATCGGCATCTGCAATTTGGGCCCATGCGCGTTGAATGCCTATTTGTTCAACCTCATCAATGCCCTCGCCTTCGCGCAGTCCCGCTGTGTCAATGATGTGAACTGGCACGCCTTCAATTTGAATGGTTTGCTGCACCACATCGCGCGTGGTGCCGGCAATGGGCGTCACGATGGCCAATTCAGCGCCTGCCAAGGCATTGAGCAAAGAGCTTTTGCCGGCATTGGGCTGACCAGCAATGACCACCTTGATGCCCTCGCGCAGTAGCGCGCCTTGCTGTGTTCGCAATAAGACCTTGTTGAGCTGTGTTTGAAGACGCTCAAGCTGACCTTGAGCATCGGCCTTTTGTAAAAAATCAATTTCCTCTTCGGGAAAATCCAAAGTGGCTTCTACCAGCATGCGCAAGTGCACCAAGCTGTCACGCAGGGTGTGAATTTCTTTGGAGAAATCACCAGCCAATGATCGGCTGGCGCTGCGTGCTGCGGCACTGGTCGAGGCGTCTATCAAGTCGGCAATGGCCTCGGCTTGGGCCAAGTCAATTTTGTCGTTGAGAAAAGCGCGCTGCGTGAACTCGCCGGGTTGCGCCAGGCGCAGTTCTGGAAGCAAGGCGTGGCCCGTGTGGGGGGCGGGCGATTGTGCCAACTCCAAGCACCTGGCCAGCAGCAGTTGCAAGACCACCGGCCCGCCATGGGCTTGCAACTCGAGCACATCCTCTCCTGTGTAGGAATGGGGGCCCGGAAAGAAAATGGCCAGACCTTGATCAATGGGTTCGCCCTTGGCATCGTTGAATGGCAAGTAGTGCGCTTGGCGCGCCTGAAGAGGCTTGCCACAAAATGCCTCTGCCCAAACCTTCAGATGAGGGCCCGATACACGCACAATGCCCACCGCGCCCCTGCCAGGTGCCGTGGCAATGGCAATGATGGGATCTTGGTGGCGAGACAACATGGCGGCAATCTATTGAAATAAAGAGGTGAAATAAAGAGGCGAAATTAGGAGACGTAATTAAATATCAATCGATCAATGCAACAGGGCCGCTAGAGCGGCCCTGTGGGTGTCATTTCAACTCAGGTCATTCGATCCTGTGTTGGTGAGACGGGCACTCACTTGAATTTTGGCAGATTGAACTGCGGCGGTACACCCATTCGTGTATTGATGACCCACTGCTGTGCAATGGACAAGATGTTGTTGGTAATCCAATACAGCACCAAGCCCGATGGGAAGAAGAAGAACATCACGCTAAAGATGAGTGGCATGAACCACATCAACTTGGCTTGCATGGGATCGGGCGGCGCTGGGTTGAGTGCCGTTTGCAGCAAAGTCGACAGCGTCATGATGACGGGCAAGATGAAGTAAGGATCGGGCGCTGACAAATCTTGAATCCAGCCAATCCATGGCGCGTTGCGCATTTCAACGGAAGACAACAACACCCAGTACAAAGCAATGAACACAGGAATCTGAACCATGATGGGGAAGCAGCCACCCATCGGGTTGACCTTCTCTTCGCGGTAAATGCGCATCATCTCTTGCTGCATTTGCTGAGGGTTGTCTTTGAGCCGCTCGCGCATTTCCATGATGCGAGGGTTGATGGCTTTCATTTTGGCCATGCTGGAATAAGCCTTGGCATTGAGCCAATAGAACGCCAGCTTGATCAAGAATACCAGCGCCACAATGGCCCAGCCCCAGTTTTGCAAGAAGCTGAACAGGCGGTCAAGCAACCAATAAAGTGGTTTTGCCAAAACGGTGAGCCAGCCATAGTCTTTGACCAACTCCAAGCCTGGCGCCAATGACTCCAACATTTTCTCTTCTTGAGGGCCCACAAACAGCGTGACGTCCATAGACTTGCTTTGACCAGGGGCGACTTCATTCAAGGGGGTGATCATGCCTACGGCATACAAGTTGGTATCGACCTTGCGTGCAAAGTTTTCGCGATAGGTGTTTTCAGGCAGCAACCAAGCCGAAGCAAAGTAGTGCTGTACCATGGCCACATAGCCTTGCTGGGTTGTTTTTTCAAACTCAGCTTTGCTTTTCTCGATGTCGGTGAACTCGATCTTTTGGAATTTCTTGGCGTCGGTGTAAACGGCGGGGCCTGTGAAAGTCATGTAAAAAGCAGACTCGCCTTCGGGCTTGTTGCCATCCCGAACAAGTTGCACATAGAGTTGCGGCGATGCAGGCACTGTGCCAGTATTGACAACCTTGTGCGAGACTTTGATGGCATAACTGCCGCGGGTCAATGTGTAGGTTTTGACCAATTTCAAGCCGCCCGTATCGGCAGACTCAAAAGTCAGGACCAATTCATTTTGACCTGCTTTGAGTTCACGCTCGCCCATGAATTTCATGGGTGTTTTGTGAGAAGCAAAAGGACCACCAATCAAGCCAGTTTGAGCCAAGTAGACGCGCGCTTTGCTTTCGTCCAAAAGCACAAAAGGCTTTTGTTGGTCTGCAATGTCACCAAACTTCAAGAACTCGGAACGCACCAGCGAACCGCCCTCTGTGTCAAAGCTGAGCTTGAGCACATCGGTGGTCACCTCAATTCGCTCGTGTGGTGTGGCCACTGGCGCATTGGCAGAGCTGGGTACTTGCGAGGGTCCAGCCGTTGGGTTGGCTGCTGTATTGGCCACCGAAGCAACGGGCAAATCTTTGGCTGCTGATGCAGGCGCTGCAACCGGTTTCTCGGCTGTTGCGGCAGGTGGCGCAGGGAAGAACGTGGCTTTGTGCCCGTTGTAAATCTGCCATTGGTCCCACAGTAAAACCATGGAGAAGCCAAAAATGACCCATAAAAAGGTGCGGCGTATATCGTTCATGGAGACTTTTTCGAAGAGGTGTGAGTTAACGGGTGATGCAATAAACGCGAAAGCCATTGAGGCGCCTGGTCTGGCACCGGATCATGGCCGCCGTGACACCATGGGTGGCAACGGCCTAGGCGTTTGAGGGTGAGATAACTGCCTGCGCCTGCGCCATGCTGCTTTAAAGCATCCAAGGCATAGGCCGAGCAAGTGGGTTCAAACCGACATGCCGATCCTAACCAAGGGCTGAGCAACAGGCGATAGCCTTTCACAATGCCGATGAACAGTTGTTGAATCATGCGGGCCTCGCTGCGCGTTCGAACAACTGCTCTAGTTCTAGACGGACGGCTTGCTTGAGAAGGGTGGACGTGGCGCTGATGAACTGCGTCCTATCAAACCCCGCACGCAATCGAACCACATGGGCAGCACATGGCATGCGAACTTCATACTGTGCGCTGATGACATAGATTTGTCTTTTGATGGCATTGCGCGTGACGGCGCGTCTGGCCCATCGTTTGGGCACCATGGCGCCCAGCCAGACCGCTTTGGGTTGAAACAGGGCGTGAGTCGCCCCATCGGCCGAAGAATTCGCAGGGTTGATGCTGGTTTCTGGCAAATTAAGGCGGTGCAAAGCGAAATGCGGGGTGCGCGATACCGTGCCACCTGCAAGGGCAGCTTGAAATTGGGGGCGGGTTTTGAGTCGCTGCACACCACTGCCAAGTTGGGATTGCTCAACTGCCAAGTGGGTTGACACAGGCAAATTGGCAATCGGGCAGGAAAGACAATGCGCTATGAGGCGTGGAAATGGCCGTCACAAAGTCTGGGCGCAAAGTCTGGGCGCAATGTCTGAGCTTAGGCGGCCAGACGTTTGCGGCCCTTGGCACGGCGCGCATTGATGACGGCGCGGCCACCACGAGTTTTCATGCGAACCAAAAAGCCGTGTGTACGGGCGCGGCGTGTTTTAGAAGGTTGGTAAGTGCGTTTCATTTTGAGTCATCCCAAGTATCGGATCCCCCATACCACATGGTTGTTTTGGGGGGAACCCGCGATTATCGCAAACTTTCTGGGGGCTGGCAAACCCGCATAGGGGAATCTCCTGAAAAAACCAAGCGCCAGTTCGAAAATTCTGGTTTATGATGGCCGCAACCTGTCCACCCCGCATGTGGATAAACTCTTGATAAAGTTACTTTTGAGCCGAATGAAACCAGCAACTGTCCACACCCAAGGCACCCGCCAATGAGCAACGGACAGCACCCCTCCGATGCCGATGAGGCAGGGCAAGCTTTGTGGAAAGTTTGCCTAGATGAGCTGGCTCAGGAAATGCCTGAGCAGCAGTTCAACACCTGGATCAAACCCCTCACAGCGCAAGTTTCGGACGATCTGTCCAAGGTCACTTTGTTTGTGGCCAATCGATTCAAATTGGACTGGATTCGGGCCCAATACAGCGCCAAACTGGCCGACGTTTTGTCCCGCTTGCATGGCCAAAAAATTCAAATTGAGTTAGCGCTTGCTACCAGAGAAGCTCAAGGGAAAACAGCATTTTCAATGGCAAAAGCCGCATTAGAGGCGCGGCCAGAAGTTGCGGATGCCCCCGATGAGTTGCCCGCCGATGGGCATCGCCATCGTTTGAACACGGCGCTCACCTTCGACACCTTGGTAGAGGGCTCTGCCAACCGCATGGCGCGCGCTGCTGCCATGCACGTAGCCACCATGCCAGGCCATCTTTACAACCCACTGTTTATTTATGGGGGTGTGGGTTTGGGCAAGACCCACTTGGTGCATGCAGTGGGTAACAAATTGTTGGCCGACAGGCCCGATGCCAAAGTTCTCTACATTCATGCCGAGCAGTTTGTCTCGGATGTGGTTAAAGCCTATCAGCGCAAAACTTTTGACGAGTTCAAGCACCGTTACCACTCGCTCGATTTGCTCTTGATTGACGATGTGCAATTCTTTGCCAACAAAGACCGCACGCAAGAAGAATTCTTCAATGCTTTTGAGGCGCTGCTGGCCAAAAAGTCGCACATCGTGATGACCAGCGATACCTATCCCAAAGGCTTGGCTGACATCCATGAGCGCCTTGTGTCGCGCTTCGATTCGGGCCTCACGGTGGCCATTGAGCCCCCCGAGCTTGAAATGCGGGTGGCCATTTTGATCAACAAGGCCATCAGCGAAGGCAGCGTCATGCCCGAAGAAGTGGCTTTCTTTGTGGCCAAGAACGTGCGCTCCAACGTGCGTGAGCTGGAAGGTGCCTTGCGCAAAATTCTGGCGTATTCGCGCTTTAACCAGAAGGAAATCTCCATCCAGCTGGCGCGAGAAGCCCTGCGCGACCTTTTGTCCATTCAAAACCGACAGATCAGCGTTGAAAACATCCAAAAAACGGTGGCCGATTACTACAAGATCAAGGTTGCCGACATGTATTCCAAAAAGCGCCCCGCCAGCATTGCGCGGCCGCGCCAGATAGCCATGTACTTGGCCAAAGAGTTGACCCAAAAAAGCTTGCCCGAGATTGGTGAATTGTTCGGCGGACGAGACCACACCACGGTCTTGCATGCGGTGCGCAAAATCAGTGCCGAACGCCAGCAATTGACCGAGTTGAACCAGCAACTGCACGTTTTGGAACAAACCCTTAAAGGATGAGCTTTTGAGGCCGGGCGAAGCCCGCCTAAAGAATGCTGAATTAAGAGCGTAAAAACCTCAATTTAGGCCCAAAAATCAGCGAAAATCTAGGGGCTCCCAAATTCCAAATTGGGACCCCTTAAAACAGAGGAAGACATGATCGTACTGAAGGCCACCCAAGACAAATTGCTGTCTGTTTTGCAATCCGTTTCTGGCATTGTGGAACGTCGTCACACATTGCCTGTTTTGGCCAATGTGCTGATTCGCAAAACTGGCAAAGCACTGCAGTTGACCACCAGCGATCTTGAAATTCAAATTCGCACCACGGCCGAGATGGACGGCGATGCCGGCGACTTCACCACCACGGTGGGCGCCCGCAAACTGATCGACATTTTGCGCACCATGCCTTCCGACCAAACGGTCAGTTTGGAGTCCAGCCAAAGCAAATTGATTTTGAAGGGTGGCAAATCCAAATTCACTTTGCAGACTTTGCCTGCAGAAGATTTTCCCCTGGTACAAGAAGCCGCCAGCTTTGGTCCCGTGTTCAGCATTCCGCAAAAAACGTTGAAGCAGCTGCTGGGCCAAGTTTCTTTTGCCATGGCCGTGCACGACATTCGTTACTACCTCAACGGCATTTTGTTTGTGGCCGAAGGCAAGCAGTTGTCTTTGGTGTCTACCGATGGTCACCGTTTGGCATTTGCATCTGCCACTTTGGACACCGATGTGCCCAACAAACAAGAAGTGATCTTGCCCCGCAAAACCGTGCTCGAAATGCAGCGATTGCTCAGCGATGCTGAAGGCGCCATCGACATGCAGTTTGCCAACAACCAAGCCAAGTTCAGTTTTGGCGGCATGGAGTTTGTGACCAAACTCGTGGAAGGCAAGTTCCCCGATTACAACCGCGTCATTCCCAAAGGCCATCGCAACAACCTGACGCTGGGCCGTCAAGCCTTGTTGTCTTGCCTGCAGCGCACCGCCATTTTGACCAGCGACAAATTCAAAGGCGTCCGCCTCAATTTGGACCCTGGCACATTGCGTGTGGCGTCGACCAACGCCGAGCAAGAAGAAGCTGTGGACGAACTCGACATTGATTACGGCGGTGACAGCATTGAAATTGGCTTCAACGTGACCTACATCATCGATGTGCTCACCAACATGGGCCAAGACATGGTGCGCATTGATTTGGCCGATGCCAACAGCTCTGCACTCATCACCATTCCAGAAAACGACCAGTTCAAATACGTGGTGATGCCCATGCGCATTTAAGGCCAGAGCTGATTGAAGGTGACTTAAAAACACCCCAAGAAGAGCCTTTCGAAACCCGCGTTGATTCGCGGGTTTCGGCCATTCGAGAGATTGAGAAAAGTAAAAATGACCGAAGAAAACAAGCCAAGCGCCGAAGAGTTCACAACGATTCAGCCCATCATCGACACCAACCAAGCCGGCGCATCTGAGGGCTATGGCGAAGGGTCGATCCAAATTTTGGAAGGCCTGGAAGCCGTTCGCAAGCGCCCTGGCATGTACATCGGCGATACGTCCGACGGCACCGGTTTGCACCACTTGGTGTTTGAGGTGGTCGACAACTCCATCGACGAAGCCTTGGCGGGCCACTGCGATGACATCGTGGTCACCATTCACTCCGACAATTCCATCAGCGTCACCGACAACGGCCGCGGCATTCCCACCGGCGTGAAGATGGACGACAAGCACGAGCCCAAGCGCTCGGCGTCAGAAATTGCACTCACGGAATTGCACGCAGGCGGCAAGTTCAACCAAAACAGCTACAAAGTGTCGGGTGGTTTGCACGGCGTGGGCGTCAGCTGCGTCAATGCGCTCAGCAAGTGGTTGCGCCTCACAGTGCGCCGCGATGGCAAAGTGCATCAAATTGAATTTGCCAAAGGCTTTGTGCAAAACCGTTTGCTCGAAATGGTGGACGGCGTTGAAGTGTCTCCCATGAAGATCACGGGCGCCACCGAAAAGCGCGGCACCGAAGTTCACTTCTTGCCAGATACAGACATCTTCACGCAGAACCACGATTTCCATTACGAAATTTTGGCCAAGCGCTTGCGCGAACTCAGCTTCTTGAACAACGGTGTGCGCATTCGCTTGAAAGACGAACGCTCCGGCAAAGAAGACGACTTCTCTGGCGCCGGCGGCGTGAAAGGCTTCGTTGATTTCATCAACGCCAACAAAAAAGTATTGCACCCCAATGCGTTCATCGCCATGGGCGAGCGCCCTGCCGACTCTTATGGTGGCATTCCTGGCACCAGCATTGGTGTCGAAGTGGCCATGCAGTGGAACGATGGTTACAACGAAAGCGTTTTGTGCTTCACCAACAACATTCCACAGCGTGACGGCGGCACCCACCTCACCGGTTTGCGTGCGGCCATGACGCGTGTCATCGGCAAGTACATCGAGAAAAACGAAATTGCCAAAAAGCAAAAGGTCGAAGTCAGTGGCGACGACATGCGCGAAGGCTTGTGCTGCGTGCTCAGCGTGAAAGTGCCCGAGCCCAAGTTCTCTAGCCAGACCAAGGACAAGTTGGTGTCCAGCGAGGTGCGCGCACCCGTAGAAGACATTGTGGCCAAAGCTTTGGGCGACTTTTTGGAAGAACGTCCCAACGACGCCAAAATTTTGTGCGGCAAAATTGTGGAAGCCGCACGTGCCCGTGAAGCTGCGCGCAAAGCGCGCGAAATGACACGCCGCAAAGGCGTGCTCGACGGCATGGGCTTGCCAGGCAAGTTGGCCGACTGCCAAGAAAAAGATCCCGCGCTGTGCGAAATCTACATCGTGGAGGGCGACTCCGCCGGTGGCTCTGCCAAGCAGGGCCGTGACCGCAAATTCCAAGCCATCTTGCCACTGCGCGGCAAGATCTTGAACGTCGAAAAAGCACGTTACGAAAAATTGCTCACCAGCAATGAAATCGTCACGCTCATCACAGCACTCGGTACTGGCATTGGTAAAGTCACAGCCGACTCTGGCAAGAGCGGTACCGACGACTTCAACGTCGACAAGCTGCGCTACCACCGCATCATCATCATGACCGACGCCGACGTAGACGGCGCGCACATTCGCACCTTGTTGCTCACCTTCTTCTATCGTCAAATGCCTGACCTTGTCGAGCGCGGCCACATCTACATTGCACAGCCGCCCCTCTACAAAGTGAAGGCCGGCAAAGAAGAGTTGTATTTGAAAGATGCGCCGGCACTTGACAGCTTCTTGCTCCGCATCGCTTTGAAAGACGCCAGCATTGCCACCGGCGGTGCCTCACCGCAAGTGCTCAGTGGCGACACGCTCGAGTCTTTGGCGCGCAAGCACCAAGTGGCCGAAGCCGTCATTCACCGCTTGTCCAATTTTATGGATGCCGAAGCTCTGCGTGCCATCGCCGATGGTGTGGCGCTGAACTTAGACAACCTCGACAACGCGGCCGAATGTGCGCCTGCTTTGCAAGCCAAGCTGCGCGAACTCAACACCACTGGCGTGCCTGCCGAAGTGACAGCCGAGTTTGATGTGCGCACCGACAAACCTTTGCTGCGCATTAGCCGTCGTCATCATGGCAACATCAAGAGCAGCGTGATCACGCAAGACTTTGTGCACGGTGCCGATTACGGCGCTTTGGCCGAAGCGGCCAACACCTTCCGCGGTTTGCTGGGCGAAGGTGCCAAGGTCATGCGCGGTGAAGGTGACAAACAAAAAGAAGAAAAGACCAACGACTTCCGTCAAGCCATGCACTGGCTCATTGGCGAAGCCGAGCGCACCACCAGCCGACAGCGCTACAAAGGCTTGGGCGAAATGAACCCCGCTCAGCTGTGGGAAACCACCATGGACCCTACTGTGCGCCGTTTGCTGCGTGTGCAAATTGACGACGCCATTGAAGCCGACCGCGTGTTCACCATGCTGATGGGTGATGAGGTGGAGCCCCGTCGTAACTTCATTGAGAGCAACGCGCTGCGCGCCGGCAACATCGATATTTGATTCGCAGAATCAATCAGCGATCTTGCGTTGGCCAGTGGTCATGGCGCTTCCCATCGAAGCGGCCATGATGAAAGCAATGGCACAAAGTTGTTGTGTGCTCAGTTGCTCTGACAACACCAACCAGCCGGCCACTGCACCCACCGCAGGCTCCAAGCTGAGCAAGATGCTGAAGGTTTGTTTGGGCAAGTGTTTGAGCGAGTACATCTCTAAGCTGTAGGGTATGGCGCTTGAAAGCAATGCGATGCCCAAGCCAATCAGCATCCACTCCATATTCAACAGCGAAGAGCCTGCAACTCCAATCCCAAAGGGCGTGACCACCAGCGCTGCCACCAGCATGCCCATGGGCGTTGCAAAGGCTCCAATGCGATCGGCCACGCGTTGACCAATCACAATGTACAAGGCCCAGCAAACGCCAGCGCCCAAAGCGTAAGCAATGCCCACAGGATCAAGTGCTGTCGCACTGTCTATCCCCTGTTGCCCCAAAGGCAAGATCAAACCCATGCCAATCACGGCCAGCACAATCCACACAAAGTCGAACGGTTTTTTGGAAGACCACAAAGCCACAGCCAGTGGGCCTGTGAATTCAATGGCAATGGCCAAACCAAAGGGCACGGTTTTCAGGGCGTTGTAAAACAGCAAGTTCATGATGCCCAAGGTGGCGCCGAACATGATGAGGATGGGTGCCTCAGACCAAGTCCAATTGCGGCGCCAGGGTCGCCAAAAGGCCATCAACAATAGCGTCGAAAAAATCAGGCGGTAGGTGGTGGTGCCTTCTGCCCCCACAAAAGGAAACAAACTTTTGGCCAGCGAGGTGCCCGCACACAGCGTGATCAAACTGCCCATCAGGGCGGCAACAGGAAGGGCAGGAAATTTCACAGATCTAAAACAATGGGCTGGCCATGTGGTGTGCGTGCAGCGGCATCTTCCCACGCATGCTCTAAATCATGAATTTGTTTTGCCGTGCCCCATTGCTTGATCAACACCATGGCTTCCAGTGCATTCAGCCAGTGGGTGTAATACGTGGCACCCGTGTCTGTATCGCCAGCCTGCTGCGCGTTGCTAATTTCTTGAGTGAGCGCCGCAGCCCATTCTGGCCATGTGAACAAACCCTTTTCGTGCAATTGCAAGGTCATGGCAAAAGCATGCGCTTGCCAAGGCTCTGCGAAAACATTGCCGTTGCCGTTGCCGCTATGCACGGGAAGTGGCATTTGACCGCCGCAGTGCAGGGCAATTTCTTCAAGGGTGAGGTGGGTGTTTTGCATGGCGCTTGTTTGGCAAGTTTCAGTCTGTCGCTTCTAAATAAGATTCCCAAGCGTCTACCGTCACTTCCAAAGTGGGATCACTGTGTTGGCCCCACAGGGTTGGCCCGTCAAAGACCACGGTGTAAAGCCATTGCACAGGCACATTGAATGGCGGTGTGGCGCGCAAGGTGTGGCCATCTGGAAACACATGACCGCCATGCAAACTGACCACGGTGCCGACATGACCGCGCACATACCGCGGTAATCGGGTGTGGCCCTGTGGGTGCATGTTGCGCGCGCGAACTTTTTGGCCAACTTTGAACAAGGCGGGCTGATCAATGGGGCGTTCGGTGGGGCTGCCTGCTTTCAAGGCAGCGTCCACGCTGTCTTTGGTGAGAACCTTGCTCACTTGGACGGGCGGTGTGCTCTGTTCACCCGAGGTGAGCTCGGCCTGCGTCACCATGCCGCGCTCCAACATGAGTTTTTCAAGGGCGCGGATCCAAATTTCGTAATAGCTGCTGGACAAGTAAATGGCCGGTGGCAAGGACTCGCGCGCTGCGCGGCTCAGGTCAATGTTCCATTGGCCGCTGGCACCCATGGCGACGGTGATGGCCATGGCCCGGCTTTCCCAGGGGGCATGAAACAACGGCTCTTTCTCTTCTAATAGAACAGGACCAAATCCCTGCTGACCGCCCATGTCGTGCACGCCGTTCATACGAGGGCCGTCCCAATCATGGCGTCGCGCGTGACCAAGCTGGCGAGCTCAGCTTGCGACAGGTGCTCGGTACCGGCTGGGCGTTTGGGCAAGACCAAATAGCGAAGCTCGGCAGTGGAATCCCAAACGCGAATGCGGGTACTTTCAGGCAAAGTCACGCCAAAGTCAGCCAAAACTTTGCGCGGCTCAAGAACGGTGCGTGAACGATAGGCTGCGCTTTTGTACCAAACGGGTGGTAAGCCCAAAATCGGCCAGGGGTAGCAGCTGCACAGGGTGCAAACCACCATGTTGTGCTGATCAGCGGTATTTTCTAGGGCCACCATGTGCTCGCCTTGGCGGCCGGTGAAGCCCAAAGAGGCAATGGCGGCTGTGGCATCTTTCAACAGCCAGGCTTTGAATTCAGGCTCGGCCCAAGCTTTGGCTACCACTTGCGCGCCGTTGTGAGGGCCAACTTCGGTTTCGTAGGTTTCAATGATGCGGTCAATGCCGGCGGGGTCGATGTAGCCTTTTTGAGTGAGCAGGGTTTCGAGGGCTCGAACCCTGACGTCCATTTCACTCAAAGTGGCGTGGTCGTGGTCGTGATCGTGGTCATGGGATGGGCTGCTCAAGGTCGTCTCCCGGGTTGGACAAGGTCTTTGGACGCCATCATAGCCCCGCTTACAATCGGGAGTTGGCTTCAATAATCGGTCCAAGACCGACTCTGTGGTCTTTCCCCTTATTTTATTCGTGGAGTTCTTTGATGTTTATTTCATCCGCATTTGCCCAAACTGCCCCAGCCGCCGCCGCCGGTGGCGACATGCAATCAACTTTGATGAGCATGCTGCCCCTGCTTTTGATGTTTTTGGTGCTGTATTTCGTCATGATTCGGCCTCAAATGAAAAAACAAAAAGAGCACAGAACCATGATCGATGCGCTCGCCAAAGGCGATGAGATCATCACTGCTGGCGGTTTTGTGGGCAGAGTGAGCAAGCTGGGCGACGGCTTTTTGACCATTGAAATTGCCAATGGTGTTGAAGTGCAAATGCAGCGCTCCGCCGTTATTCAGGTATTGCCCAAGGGCTCGATGAAATAATTTAACGCTTTCGATTTGTTTTCTTCTTTGAAGCGACTGCCATCATGAACCGTTATCCGGTATGGAAATTTGCGATCATTGTGGTCGCTTTGTTGTTGGGCGTGGTCTACACCTTGCCCAACTTTTTTGGCGAAGCGCCGGCGGTGCAGGTGTCCTCTTCCAAGGTCTCGGCCAAGGTCGACGAGGCTACGCTCAAACGTGTGACGGAGGCGATTGAAGCAGCCAAAGTGCCCGCCTCAGCCATCAGCCTTGAAGGCAACTCCATCAAGGCCCGTTTTGAAAACACAGAGCAGCAATTGAAAGCCAAAGACGCTATTCAAAAAGCGCTCATCCCTGAAGGTGCTGACAACGGCTTTGTGGTGGCTTTGAATTTGCTGTCACGCTCGCCCGCCTGGCTCACCGCATTGCATGCGGCCCCCATGTACTTGGGTCTGGATTTGCGCGGCGGTGTGCACTTCATGTTGCAAGTCGACATGAAAGCCGCATTGACCCAAAAAATTGATTCCTTGGCAGGTGACATTCGCACCACATTGCGTGAAAAAGATGTGCGACATGGCGGTATTTCTCGCAACGAAGCCAATATCGAAATCCGTTTGCGCGATCAAGCGCAACTGACGGCGGCCAAGCGTGTGTTGGCCGATCAATTTGCCGACCTCCAAGTGCTTGAGACCGCAGAGGGCGCCGAGTTCAAAATGACGGCAAGCATCAAGCCGGAGGCATCTCGCCGTGTGCAAGAGCAAGCACTGAAGCAAAACATCACCACCCTGCACAACCGAATCAATGAGTTGGGTGTGGCGGAGCCTGTGATTCAGCAGCAAGGCTTGGACCGCATCGTGGTGCAATTGCCAGGCGTGCAAGACACCGCCAAGGCCAAAGATATTTTGGGTCGGACGGCCACCTTGGAAGTGCGCTTGGTCGATGAAAGCAGCGAAGCGCGATCGGCAGAGCAAACCAATGGCATGGTGCCGTTTGGTTCGGAGCGATATTTAGAGCGCAACGGCCAACCCGTGATTGTCAAAAAGCAAGTGATCTTGACCGGTGACAACCTGACCGATGCCCAGCCTGGCTTTGACGGCCAAACGCAAGAGCCTGTCGTCAACTTGTCCTTGGATGGCAAGGGCGCGCGCATCTTCAAAGATGTCACGCGAGAAAACGTGGGCAAGCGCATGGCCATTTTGCTGTTTGAAAAAGGCAAAGGCGAAGTCGTGACAGCGCCTGTCATTCGCACTGAAATTGGTGGCGGCCGTGTCCAAATTTCGGGCCGCATGACCACCAGTGAAGCCAATGACACCGCTTTGCTGTTGCGTGCCGGTTCTTTGGCTGCACCCATGGAAATCATTGAAGAGCGCACCATTGGCCCAAGCCTCGGTGCTGAAAACATTGCCAAAGGTTTCAACAGCGTCATTTGGGGCTTCTTGGTGATTGTTGCTTTCATGAGCATCTATTACATGGTGTTTGGCCTTTTCTCCAGCATCGCGCTGGGCGTCAACTTGTTGTTGCTGGTGGCTGTGCTTTCCATGCTGCAAGCCACCCTGACTTTGCCAGGAATGGCCGCGATGGCTTTGGCTTTGGGCATGGCCATTGACTCCAACGTGCTGATCAATGAGCGTGTGCGCGAAGAGCTGCGTTTGGGCGCTTCGCCTCAAGCCGCCATCCACACTGGCTACGACCGTGCATGGGCCACCATCTTTGACTCCAACATCACCACCCTCATTGCCGGCGTTGCTTTGTTGGCATTTGGTTCTGGCCCAGTACGCGGCTTTGCCGTGGTGCACTGCTTGGGTATTTTGACCAGCATGTTCTCTGCAGTATTTTTCTCGCGTGGTTTGGTCAACCTTTGGTACGGCCGCCAGAAGAAACTCAAGAGCGTGTCGATTGGCACCGTCTGGCGCCCCGAGGGTTCATCACAGCCTGTGGTGACCACTGAAGACAAAGCATAAAGCGGAGCAGCATCATGGAATTTTTCAAAATCCGCAAAGACATTCCGTTCATGAAGAACGCGTTGATTTTCAACGTGATCTCACTCGTGACTTTTTTGTTGGCCGTTTTCTTTTTGTTCAGTCGTGGTTTGCATTTGTCGGTGGAGTTCACCGGCGGCACCGTCATGGAAGTGAGTTACAGCCAGCCTGCCGACCTTACCAAGGTGCGCGGCGTGGTTTCAAGTCTAGGCTACAGCGAAGTCCAAGTGCAAAACTTTGGCACAGCCCGCGATGTGATGATTCGCTTGCCTGCGCAAAAGGGTGTGAGCTCATCCCAGCAAAGCGATGCGCTGATGACGGCATTGAAAGCTCAAAACGCAGAAGCGACTTTGCGCCGCTCAGAGTTTGTCGGCCCGCAAGTGGGCGAGGAGTTGGCAGCCGATGGCTTGAAGGCGTTAGCCTTTGTGGTGATTGGCATCATGCTGTATTTGGCGGTGCGCTTTGAGTGGAAGTTTTCGGTAGCGGCCATCATTGCCAACTTGCACGACGTCATCATTATCTTGGGCTTCTTTGCATTCTTCCAATGGGAGTTTTCTTTGGCCGTGCTGGCTGCGGTGCTGGCAGTGCTGGGTTATTCCGTGAATGAATCGGTGGTGATCTTTGACCGAATTCGCGAAAACTTCCGCCGTTATCGCAAGATGAACACGGTTGAAATCATCGACAACGCCATCACCTCAACCATCAGCCGAACCATCATCACGCACGGCTCCACCCAAATCATGGTGCTGTCTATGCTGCTGTTTGGTGGCGAAACCTTGCATTACTTTGCCATGGCCCTGACCATTGGCATTTTGTTTGGTATTTACTCGTCCGTGTTTGTGGCGGCAGCCATTGCCATGTGGTTGGGTATTCGCCGGGAAGACCTGATCAAGGCTGCGCCCAAAAAAGACGAAGACCCAGACGATCCCAACTCTGGCGCTGTGGTTTAAATCTTTCGGTTGAGTTGTTGGTAAAGGCCGCCTGGCAAGCGGCCCAGTACGCCATTCAATTCAAGCTGAAACAATTCGGCTTGCAACTGCGCAACGCTCAAGCCGCTTCTGATTTGCAATTCATCCAGCCCTACAGGGTCTTGACCGAGGTGTTCAAGCACAGTGAGCCGCGCCAGCAAGTTGACCGATGTGTCTGGCAAATCAGGGGGCAAAGTGCTGGCCTTGCAGACTTGCACCTTGGGTAAATTTTTTAACTCTTCCAAAATATCTTGCGTGCAGTCGACCAATTTGGCGCCTTGCTTGATGAGGTCGTGGCAACCCTTTGACACCGTGGTGTGGATGGAGCCTGGAATGGCAAAAACCTCTTTGCCCAAGTCCAAGGCTTGCTTGGCGGTAATCAATGAGCCAGAGCGCGTGGCAGCCTCCACCACCAAGCAGCCTTGCGACAAACCAGCAATGAGTCGGTTGCGCTTTGGAAAATTGGAGGTGATGGGCGGTGTGTTGAGTGGGTACTCGCTGATCAATAAGCCGTTCGCCGCAATTTTGAGGGCCAATGCATGGTTTTGATAGGGATAGACGCGGTCTAGCCCTGTGCCGACCACAGCAACGGTGTGCAAAGGATGGCTGGCATGGCCACCTTTCAAAGCGCCTTGGTGAGCGGCGGTGTCAACGCCTAAGGCCAAGCCAGAAACCACCGTGAGGCCTGCTTGTGACAGGTGCGCTGCAAAATCGTGTGCGTTCAATCGACCCTGTGGCGTTGGGTTGCGGCTACCAACCACAGCCAGTGCGGGTGGCGCCTGATCGGTGGGAGGACTGAGCAAATGCAGGTGCTGAGTTTGTCCTAAAACGTACAGCAAGCAAGGTGGGTCGGGGGTGAGCATGAGACTGCTGGGATAGTCAGGATCGGCCAAGGTCAGCAGTCTCTTGTGAAGAATCTTGGAAGACCCTGAGTGAGTCTGGGTGTGCAGCCACGTCCAGGTGGTTTCAACGGCTTCATCCAGTCCAGGCGGGATGCGGCACAGCTGCAGGCTGATGGCCTCACTCACAAGCGCTTGCAATTGAAGGGCGCTTCGCTGAAAAATGGCTTCAGGCAAGCCAAACCCCAACAGCAAGGACCGAGCTGTGATGTTGCCCACGCCAGGCGTGAGGCTTAAACGCAGCCAAGCTTTGAGATTTTCTCGAGTCGAAACCATTTGTTGTCCTTCACACCTCAGCGATGGCTGGGCTGCAGATTTTGGTTAGGATCTAGGTCTTGGGCAAGGCTTCTTCAAATTGGCGAAAATAGAGGTATTGCTGAATACAGATCACCATGGCACTTTTAAATATTCTTTGCTATCCCGACCCCCGCCTGCACAAGGTGGCCAAACCCGTCACGGAGTTTGATGACAAGCTGCGCGCGCTGGTGGCTGACATGCTCGAGACCATGTACGAGTCGCAGGGCGTGGGCTTGGCTGCCACGCAAGTCGATGTTCACCAACGCTTGGTGGTCATGGACACAACAGACGAGCGCAACCAGCCCACCGTGCTGGTGAATCCCGAAATCACGTGGTTCAGCGAAGAGCGGGTGAAAGGCGAAGAAGGCTGTTTGTCTGTGCCGGGTATTTACGATGGCGTTGAGCGTGCAGTGGCTGTGAAAGTCAAAGCGGCGGATGAGCATGGCAAGGTTCGCGAGTTGTCAGCCGAGGGCCTGATGGCGGTGTGTGTTCAGCACGAACTCGATCACCTGATGGGCAAGGTCTTTGTTGAATACTTGTCGCCACTGAAGCGCAATCGCATCAAGACCAAAATGCTCAAAGCGCAAAGAGAAGACGCTTAAACCTTCATTGAAAGAATTTGTATGCGCGTGATTTTTGCGGGCACGCCCGAATTTGCTCGCAGCGCATTGGCCGCTTTGCATGCGGCGGGCCACGACATCGTGGGCGTTTTCACTCAGCCCGACAGACCCGCTGGCCGAGGCATGAAGCTGCAAGCTTCTGCCGTGAAACAATTGGCACTGCAACTCGGTTTGCCTGTGGTGCAGCCACACAGTTTGAAGTTGGATGGCAAATATCCAGATGACGCAAAACAGGCCCAAGAATTCTTAGAGGCTGCGCAAGCCGATGTCATGGTGGTGGCCGCTTACGGTCTCATCTTGCCGCAGTGGGTGCTCGATGCACCTCGCCATGGATGTTTGAACATCCATGCGTCACTGCTGCCCCGCTGGCGCGGTGCTGCGCCCATTCACCGCGCCATTGAAGCCGGCGACACCCAGACGGGCGTGACCATCATGCAAATGGATGCAGGCTTGGACACCGGTGACATGTTGTTCGCAGAAACATGCGCCATCAGCCCACAAGACACCACGGCCAGCTTGCACGACAAGTTGGCCCAAATGGGTGCGCACCTGATTGTGAAAGCGCTCGAGCAAGTGGGCCATTTCAAGCCCGAGAAGCAGCCGCTGGAAGGCGTCACTTATGCGCACAAAATTGAGAAAGCAGAAGCGGCCATCGATTGGACACAAGCGGCGCAAGTGTTGGCCCAACGCGTTCGCGCCTTTGATCCCTTTCCAGGGATGACAGCACGCTGGGGCAGCGAGGTCATCAAAGTTTGGCAAGCGCATGCCCAGACCCCAGCGCGCCTTGAGCTCATTCAAAAAGCGCCAGGTACATTGCTGGCCGTGAGCGCAGACGGCTTGCAGGTTGCCTGTGGTGAAGGCGTGTTGTGTTTGATGCAATTGCAAAATGCCGGTGGCAAACGCTTGCCTGTCGCAGAGTTTGTGCGCAGCTTCAAAGGGCAGGTGGGCGATGTTTTTCAAAGCTGAAAACTATCGCCACCCTGCGTTCATGGCGGCTGTGCGTGAGTTGGCGCCCCAGGCTCCTGGTGTTGCCGCCTGGGGCTTGATGACCGGTGTGGCCATGGTCAATTCTGGCTTGAGTGTGTTTGAGTCCATTGCCATGACGCTGTTGGTGTATGCAGGCAGTTCTCAATTGGCAGCCTTGCCTTTGCTTGTGGCGGGAGCACCGGCCTGGGTCATTTTGGCCACGGGCTTTTGTGTCAACTTGCGCTTCATGGTGTTCAGTTTGCACCTGCGCAAATACCTCATGCATTTGCCGCGCCTTGAAAGAATGGTGCACGGCTATCTCACCGCTGACATGAGTTATGTGATGTTCACGCGGCGCTTTGAAACGCCCAGCAACGACCCGAAAGATCAAATGACGCAAGCAGCATCTCTTGCGGGCAACACATTCATGGTGTGGACGAGTTGGATCGTGGCCAGTTTTGTCGGCATCTTTTTGGCGAACCTCATTCCCACGTCTTGGGGCTTGGGCTTTGCAGGCACTTTGTGTTTGGTGGGTATTTTGTGTTCCTTGGCCAGCACCCGCATGCGAATTTTCGCGGCAAGCGTGGCTGCGGTCACGGCCATCACCGCCTATCACTTGCCCTTGAAATTGAACATCGTGCTGGCCATTGGCGTGGCAGTGCTCTTGAGCATGAGCTTAGAGCGATTTGGCAAAACGCGAGAGGGGCAAGTGGCATGAGTTTTTTTGAAGGCACGGATGTTTGGACCTTGGCTGTGATTGTGGGCTTGGCCGGCGTCACCGTGCTCACACGCAGTTTCTTTTTCATCTCGAGTGAAGAGTGGGCCCTGCCAGACTGGGCGCAGCGCGGTTTGCAATATGCGCCCATTGCGGCCATGGCGGCTGTGGTTTTGCCCGAAGTGTTGATGCAGCAAGGCGAGTTTTTGCAAACCTGGATGGATGCCCGCTGGATGGGTGCCGCGGTAGGGGCTGCGGTGTATTTTTGGCGGCGCGATGTGCTCTTGACCATTGTGGCAGGCATGTTGGCGTATCTGCCATTGCATTTGGTGCTGGGCTGGTAGTTGGGGGCGACTAAAATCTTGCCCATCCCAAGAAGCCTCCGTGGCTTTCCGATTTTTTAATTTCAGAGTCATCTCATGAACGTCATTCGTTTTTCCGATTTGTGCCAACAAGGCAAGGTCAAAGGCCAACGTGTTTTCATTCGCGCCGATTTGAACGTGCCGCAAAATGATGCAGGCGATATCACAGAAGACACACGCATTCGCGCCTCTGTGCCTTGCATTCAAATGGCCCTCGATGCGGGTGCTGCCGTGATGGTCACAAGCCACTTGGGCCGCCCCACGGAAGGTGATTTCAAGCCAGAAGACTCATTGGCTCCTGTGGCCAAACGCTTGGCCCAATTGTTGGGCTGCGATGTGGCTTTGAAGAGCAACTGGGTGGAGGGTGTAGACCTTGCACCGGGTCAAGTGGTGTTGCTAGAAAACTGCCGTGTGAACAAAGGCGAGAAAAAGAACAGTCCCGAATTGGCCAAAAAACTGGCGGCGCTCTGCGATATTTTTGTCAACGATGCCTTTGGCACTGCGCACCGCGCGGAAGGCACCACCTACGGCATTGCCGAATACGCCAAGGTGGCATGCGCAGGCCCCTTGTTGGCGGCAGAAATAGACGCCATCACCAAAGCGTTGGCACACCCTGCCCGGCCCTTGGCGGCCATTGTGGCGGGCAGCAAAGTGTCTACCAAGCTCACCATCTTGAAGAGCTTGGCCGACAAGGTCGATCAATTGATTGTGGGCGGCGGCATTGCCAACACCTTCATGCTGGCGGCTGGTTTGAAAATTGGCAAAAGCTTGGCCGAGCCCGATTTGCTGGCTGAAGCCAAAGCCGTGATCGAGATCATGAAAGCTCGCGGTGCAGAGGTGCCTATTCCCACAGACGTGGTCACCGCCAAAACCTTTTCAGCCGATGCGGTGGCTACCGTGAAAAAAGCCACAGAGGTGGCTGACGATGATTTGATTTTGGACATTGGTCCCGAAACTGCCGCCAAGTTGGCTACACAATTGAAAGCAGCAGGCACCATTGTTTGGAACGGCCCTGTGGGGGTGTTTGAATTTGCTGCGTTTGAAAACGGCACGCGTGTGATTGCACAGGCCATTGCAGAATCCAAGGCATTTAGCATTGCCGGCGGCGGCGACACATTGGCTGCCATTGCCAAGTACGGCATTGAAAAACAAGTGGGCTACATCTCCACCGGTGGTGGTGCTTTCTTGGAAGTTTTAGAAGGCAAGACCTTGCCGGCCATCGCCATTTTGACCCAGCGCGCGCACTCCGTTTAAGTCTTAAAGCCGTTCAGTTTTTAAGACTTCGCGGGCAAATTGCCGCGCACAGGGCTGGTCATGCGGCCCTGAAAGTCTGTCCAGCACTCGCGTGTGAAGTCGTAAAGTTTGCAGGCCTTGGCGGTTTTGAAGTACCAACTCCAAGAGAAGGGCTGAACAATGATGCGACCTGGCAACATTTCTTCCAACTTGGCTTGAGCTTGCTTCAAGCGATACAGCGGTATGCTCATGTCCACGTGGTGCGCGGTGTGCTCCATGATGTGGTGCACCATGTTGCCAATTTTCATGGGAAATGTGAGGTGCACTGTGGTGGATACAAAAGGCTGAGCTTTGGTCCAAGCCGATTTGTCGTTGTGCCAAGACACACGCACATGGGTGTGGTGAACGTAAACCACGAAACCAATCATGGTGTTCCAAAACAAAAATGGCAACAGCACACCCACGCCCAAGGTGAGCGCCAAAGACTGGTCGGTGGCGATGGCGGCATAGGTCATCACACCCACCCACAAGGCCGCAAACACCGTGACCAACAAACTGTCTTTGAAGAAAATGGGGCGGCGTGTCGGCATGTGCGTTTTGTTCGGAAAGAATTCGCGCTTCCACCAAATTTCAATCAGGTAATACAAGCCAGGCGCCCAGCCACTGCGGTAGAGGTACTGCAACAGCCGGTCGATGGGGCCAAGAGCAGCAAACTCTTCGGCGGTGAGAGGGGTCCACACGAAGTCAACCCCTTTCAAGTTGGTGTAGCCGTGGTGCACCACGTTGTGACCGGTGTCCCACAAGCTGAAGGGGGTGAGCGAGTACAAAAAGGCGTAACGGCCAATCCATTTGTTGAGTTCACGGTGTGGTGTGAGGCTTTGATGGCAAGCATCATGGCCAATGATGAAGAGGCGGCCAATCACAAAGCCAGCGGCCATGCCGCACAAAACTTTGAGCCAAACAGACTCAAAGAAAACCGTGCCGGCAACCAAGCCCATGAACAAGGCGGTGTCCACAATCAGCAAAAGAAAGGCGCGCAAAGTGGAGCGGTCAGACAATGGCGTTAACCACTCGCGAATGACTTTGCGATGCGGCATGGCTTGATCCAAGGGGATCGGTTGCAAATTGTCAGGTTTCGAGTCAGTGGTCATAGTGAAGACGCAAAAAATGCGCTGATGCAAGGCGTGTGTGCCAACAATTTCAATCCCCTGAGTCTAAACCCAGAGGCTTTTCCCATGCATGACATGGGTCAATGACCCATTTGACGGGTTTGAGATCACTCAAAGCCATCGCAGCGATGGTTCGTTCGGTGAAAAACTGGCTTTTCCCCTATGATCGGCGCTTCGTTTGATTCAACTGATTGGCTAACCAGCCCCTTTTTTCATGACCGCAAGAAATACCACTGTCGTTGCCGACGCCAATGCCCCCGCCATCACTCAAATACTGGCTGAATTTGTGGCCAACCACCCCTCCAAGGGCTGGTCGGACGCTGTCGAAGCTCAGGCCCACCGCACCTTTGCCAACTGGGCAGGTTGCGCGGTCGGCCCGAGCGCTCACGAAACCATGGAAGCGGCATTGGGGGCCGTGAAAGAATTGGCGCCTTCTGCGCAAGCTGCTGTGTTGGGGCGCAGTGACCGGGTGGACATGGCCAATGCAGCACTGCTCAATGGCATCAGCTCGCACACCTTTGACTTTGATGACACGCACCTCAAGACCATCATCCACCCCGCGGGCCCGGTGGCTTCTGCCATCTTGGCGTTGGGTGAGCACTTGGGCTCAAGCGGCCGTCAATTGATCGATGCATTGGTTCTTGGCGTCGAGGTGTCTTGCCGCGTTGGCAATGCCGTGTACCCCAATCACTATGACCGCGGCTGGCACATCACGGGCTCTACCGGCATGTTGGGCAGCGCTGCAGCATGCTCGCGTTTGCTGGGCTTGAATGCCAAGCAAACGCAAATGGCCTTGGGCATTGCAGCCTCTCAGCCTGTGGGCTTGCGCGAACAGTTTGGCACCATGACCAAGCCCTTTCATCCTGGTGGTGCAGCCAAAGTGGGCTTGATGTCAGCCCTCATGGCCAAGCACGGCTACACCTCGTCGGCCCGCGCGCTTGAAGCGCCGCGTGGTTTGATGCAAGTGTTTTCAGACAAAACCGATTGGAAAGAAATCACCGAAAACTTGGGTGCTTCTTGGGAAATTGAGCTCAACACCTACAAACCTTTTGCGTGTGGCATTGTGATTCACCCTGCCATTGACGCGTGCGTGCAGTTGCGTGAGAAGCACAATTTGAAGCCCGAGCAAGTGGCCAAAGTGAGCTTGAAAGCGCACCCCTTGGTGCAAGAACTCACGGGCAAAAAAACACCCACAGACGGCTTGTTGGCCAAGTTCAGTGTGTTCCACGCGTGTGCGGTGGCCCTCATTTATGGCCGCGCAGGAGAGCACGAATATGCCGACGATGTGGTGCGTTCACCCTTGGTCATTGGCGTGCGCGACAAGGTTGAATTGATTGTGGACCGCAGCATTCACGAGGCCTCTGTTGATGTCACTTTGGAAACCACCGACGGCCAAAAGCACCACATTTTCATTGAGCGCGCCATTGGCAGTTTGGAAAAGCCCATGAGCAACGAGCAGCTCAAGGCCAAGTTTGTCGATCAAAGTGCGCCCATTTTGGGCACTGCCAAAACAGAAGAAGCTTGGCGCTTGTGCATGAATTTGGCAGCGCAACCCAATCTCAGCGCTTTGTTGCGCAGTTTGACGGCGTAGTTGCCATTGAGTTGTCATTGAAATTTGTTCTCGGTATGTAACCCATTTCGTGGGAAAATTGAAATTAAATTACACCGGAGACTTTTTCAAATGCCAACCCGTGCTACCAAAATTGTTGCCACCCTAGGCCCAGCTTCCAGCGATCCTGCATTGCTGGAAGCCATGATTCGCGCCGGTGTGAATGTCGTTCGTTTGAACTTCAGCCATGGCAAAGCCCAAGACCACATTGACCGCGCGAAGCTGGTGCGTGAAGCCGCCACACGGGCAGGCCGCGAAGTGGCCATCATGGCCGATTTGCAGGGTCCCAAAATCAGGGTGGGTAAGTTTGCAGAAGGCAAAGTCAATTTGGCGCCGGGTGCGCATTTTGTGCTTGATGCCTCCCGCACAGAACTTGGCGATTCATCGGGCGTTGGACTTGACTACAAAGAACTGCCACGCGATGTGAAAGCTGGCGATGTGTTGCTGCTCAACGATGGCTTGATTGTGCTCACCGTCGACTCGGTACAGGGCGAAAAAGTCAACACCACCGTCAAATTGGGCGGAGAGTTGTCGAACAACAAAGGCATCAACAAACAGGGCGGCGGCCTCACTGCGCCAGCGCTCACTGCCAAGGACATGGAAGACATCAAAACGGCCATGAGCTTTCAAGCCGACTATGTGGCCGTGAGCTTCCCCAAAAATGCCACCGACATGGAAATGGCCCGCCAGTTGGCCAATGTGGCCGCGGCTGAGTTCAACCACAAGCCCGGTTTGATTGCCAAAATTGAACGAGCAGAAGCCATTCCCCGTTTGGAAGAAATTTTGTTGGCCAGCGATGGCATCATGGTGGCCCGTGGCGATTTGGCGGTGGAGGTTGGTAACGCCGTTGTACCTGCTTTGCAAAAGCGCATGATCAAGCTGGCGCGCGCCCACGACAAGGTGGTCATCACGGCCACTCAAATGATGGAGAGCATGATCACCAACCCGGTACCCACCCGTGCCGAAGTAAGCGACGTGGCCAATGCTGTGTTGGATGGCACCGATGCGGTGATGCTGAGTGCAGAAACAGCTGCGGGTAAATATCCGCTTGAAACCGTGGTCGAGATGGCCAAAATTTGTTTGGCCGCCGAAGCGGCCGAAGAAGTTGAGTTGGACGCCGATTTCACGGGTCAAACTTTCAGCCGAATCGATCAGTCCATTGCCATGGGCGCCTTGTTCACGGCGCACCACTTGCATGCCAAGGGCATCGTGGCGCTTACCGAGTCGGGTTCTACCGCTTTGTGGATGAGCCGCCACCGCGTCAACATCCCCATTTATGCGCTGACCACCAAGCTCAGCTCACAGCGCAAAATGGCGCTTTATCGCAATGTTCGCCCCCTTCTCATGGACACCAGCGCCGACCGCGATACCGCCTTGGCGCAAGCTGAAAAGCACCTGAAAATTCGCAACATTGTGGGTTCGGGTGACATTTATGCCATTACCTGTGGCGAGCCCATGGGCGCACCTGGCGGCACCAACATGCTCAAAATTTGCAGGGCTGAGTAAGCCCTAACTTTTTGAATTCACCATTGTTCGTATCATTTGGTACAAGTGGTGGCTTATCCCGCCCACGGTCCAACACAGCCAAGCGGTCCAAAGCGTGTGGCTCATGAAATGAGCACCGCGCATTTGCTGTGACAGACCCAGCACAATGCCGGCTAACACGGCTATTAGCAAATATTTTCGAGCGCCAGGGGCGCCCGCTTGTCGCAGACCAAAATAGACGGCAATGAAGGCAAAACCGGTGGAGGCATGGCCCGCCGGAAAGCAATGGCCACCGCCGCCATCGCTCAGCCAAACATTCCAGTGAGACACATACGGCGCAGTACCGCCGAATGTTTGCAAGTCCCAAGGACAACTCGTCTGGCTAAAGGCTTTGATCAAGGCGACTGAGAGCAAGACGCACACGAACGACAAAAGCACTCCCCACCGGTCTGCTTTGGCCATGTGTTTGAATTGGCCCCAGGGCTTCCAAACGCCAATGAGCAAAGCCAAGAA
>Ga0214921_10000682_pt1 | contig 61106 bp, 61 predicted proteins | sample LL1505_MetaG_FD_177992 | JGI IMG/M metagenome (GOLD analysis project Ga0214921, IMG submission 177992) | Freshwater microbial communities from Lake Lanier, Atlanta, Georgia, United States - LL-1505 | ecosystem: Environmental > Aquatic > Freshwater > Lake | place: USA: Georgia | collected...
ATTGAAACGCAGTCTCAAAAATTCATTTTGTAGTCCTTCATCTATACGACTAATGTAGTTACAAATTAAACAAAATCTCACATTGTTTGAATAGTCTTGTAATAAATATTTTAATGCTTGTTGTGCATTTTTTGTCATATAGTCAACCTCATCTAAAATAACAAACTTCATACCTTTTATAAATAACGTTTTAGAGTTTACGAATTGATTGATTTGGTTTCTAATAATATCTATTCCTCTCTCATCAGATGCGTTTAAATGAATCATTAATTCTTTATTCCTTTGATGATTCTTTTCTTGATATGCGTTTATCAAATTAATAATTGTTGTTGTTTTTCCGGTTCCGGGTGGTCCATAAAAAAGAAGGTTCGGAAAATAAGACGTTTCTATAATATTTTGAAGTATTTGTTTATTTAAGGGGTCCAACACAATATCTTCAAATTGACTCGGACGAAACTTTTCAATCCAAGGAACACATTCATTATTTAAATTCATTTTTTCTAAGTAATATATTTTTATTATAATAGTTTTTATATTCATTTTTTGAATTTATAAAATAATTGAAATATATTTTGTCATATAACTATAATGAATTATAACGAAATAATGAGTTTAAAAAAGAAATACGACACTGGATACTTAGAAATTATCATTGGTCCAATGTTTTCCGGGAAAACATCTAAGTTACTTGACTTGTATAAACAATACACATTTTGTAACATAAAAGTCGCTGTCATAAACCATAGTGAAGACACCAGATATGATGCAACTATGTTATCTACTCACGATAAAGTAATGATTCCGTGTATTCAAACTACTAAATTAAATTACCTTACAGAAAATGATGAAATATATGACGCCGATGTTATTCTTATTAACGAAGGACAATTCTTTGATGACTTATATGGTTTTGTTGTGGATATGTTGAAATTCTACAAAAAAATATATGTATCTGGTCTAGATGGAGATTTTGAACGTAAAAAGTTTGGTCAAATATTAGATTTAATACCATTGTGTGATAAAGTTACCAAAATGACATCTTTGTGTAGTTTATGTAAAAATGGTACTCCGGGGTTATTCTCTATGCGTTTAACAAAAGAAAAAGAACAAATGTTGATAGGTTCAAATAACTATATTCCAGTATGCAGAGTATGTTATGAAGAAAATACTCACTGATTCTTCACGTATAAAATCTGTCCCACCTTAAAAAATGAATATATTACAAACGGAATACATACTACACATATACCAATCATATAACAAGCTAAATACTTAAGTTCTTTTATCGGAGGCATATCATTATTTTAAAAAATACCTTTATATTATTGTAAAAATATTTTTTATCCAACTTGGGAGTTACTCGGTCGTTATAACATTTTTTAAAATGACTTAAATCCAAAACTAACTAATTTATAAAACATGGAACCAAATGGCGAGTTGTCTAATAATCCTATTAGTCCAATAAAACCAAAAAGAGGAAGACGTTCAAAAAAAGATATTGAATTAGCAAATGCTGCAGCAGCATTAAAATCTGCAAATAGCAGTAGTAATAACCTTTGTTTATCAACAACTGACTTGAGCAACTCTTCTGAAAATGGTGATGAAAATAAAATTAAATCTGTTATTGATAGTCTTGAAACTTCTGAATGTGAAAATGTAGTAGTAAAACCTCCACCTAAAAAAAGAGGTAGAAAACCAAAAGGTGGTAAAATTGTTCAACAGAATTTACACGCTCAACCTAAAAAAGAAGAAAAACCAAATATTATTTTGCATTTAAAGTGTTCTATGAAAGATTTATCGGAAAATAGTGAGTTTCATATGAAAAACAATACCATAGAGTCATTTACTTTTGGTAAAAACGATTTAGCATACGAAGTAATTGAAAATTGTTATGAAACCCCAAGTATGAGTACAATAAGTAATAAAAATTGTAACTTTCAACAAGTGTATAGTATAGAAAGTGACTTGTTGCCTCCTCAAAACTCAGATAATACCACATCCATCACCGCATTGAATAAAAAATATGTGAATGAAATTGATGATAACTGTGAGACAAAGGAAATATGGCGAAAGTTGAAACTCTTGGAACAAAATTTACACGTGAATAACATTTCAGATAAGAAATCAGCGTGTTTTTGGTGTTCGTACGATTTTGACAATCCGTCCATTTATATTCCAAAACATTATATCAAAGATACGTATCACGTATACGGTTGTTTTTGTACTCCCGAGTGTGCAACAGCACACTTGATGAATGAAAATATTGACAGTTCAACAAAATTTGAACGATACCATTTGATGAATCATATTTATTCCAAAATATACGACTACACGAAAAACATAAAACCAGCTCCAGATCCTCACTATATGTTGGACAAGTTTTATGGTAATTTAACAATACAAGAATATCGCGCACTGTTAAAGTCTGAACGTCTTTTTTTAATTGTGGACAAACCACTTACACGTATTTTACCTGAATTCCACGAAGACAACGATGAATTCATTATTAATAACAAAATTATTCCTTCCAACAACTTTCAAATCAAGAAGAAAAATATGCAGTCGTCTTCAACCACTAAAAAACCAGTTCCAAAAAGTGCGATTTTAAATGAAAAATTCGGACTTTTGAACGAGTGAATTATTAACAGATTTATTATTCAACTACAACTGCCATTGTTGTTACTCCACGAATAAACTTTTTCTCCCTTACTATTTGTACTTTCTTTACATTTATAAGTATTACGTGCCATAATACCAGCACCATTACATACTTGTCTTATGTTAGTACTACTGCACGTGCCAATAGTACACCCGCAATCTTGCCAAACGTAAAACCCTTCCCTAGTACCGCTAAACATGCTAAACAAAAGGAACAAAAGGATTAAACCTAAGAAAATAGCGCTTAATTTTTTTAACGAAGAACCGACTTTTTTCATATTCTTTATATATTAGAATATGAAAAAAATATTATTTACTTTGCACTATTATTATTCGCAATTTCAGTTTTTAATTTTTCTTCTTGTTTTTGTAAATAGGACTTCATAGAATCGTCCAATTTATGACGCAACTGTTTATATATTTCTTGGTTAACAGATTTTTGCGCAGTTGGTGCTTTTTTTTCGGTTATTCCTAAATAAGTTTTGATTACTTTGATATGATCGTAACAGTGCTCAATTAGTTTTTCATTTGCGGTTTTTTCATCATAATCGGTTTGTCGCATAATAACGCTAATTTTTTCGTTAGTTTCGTCCTTGTTCACAAAAGTGATATTATCCATTATATAGTAGTTATAGATATTAAATATTTTTTAAACTATATTAAACGAAATTTAATATTATAAACTATACCCATAATTATGAATCAACAACAAACAACACAACAAATTGAAACAATCCTTACTGATGTAAATAATATAATTCGCAGCGGAGTTAGTAAATTACTATACGACCATACAATTCACTATTTAACGAGTGAATTAGAAAAATGCCGAACCGAAATGGAATATTACAAAAATGAATTGGAAAAAGTAAAAAAACAACAAGAATCATCATGTTCAAAACAAGAAAATATTGTATTGAAAATAGAAGACATTAAAACAGAAACAAAAAATGAAATTTGTGAAAATCCAGATGTTAAAAAAATAAGTCTAGTCCCAAAAACGGTTCATAATTTAGTAATCGTTGATGATGAAACAACTAGTAATAATATGTGTTGTAATGAAAGTAAAGAAAGTGATGCAGACGATGAGGAAGAGGAAGAAACTGTTGTAGGTATTGAAGAAGAAGAGGAAGAAGAGGTTGAAGAAGAAGAGGTTGAAGAGGAAGAAGAGGTTGAAGAGGAAGAGGTTGAAGAGGAAGAAGTCGTTGAAGAGGAAGAGGTTGAAGAGGAAGAGGTTGAAGAGGAAGAGGTTGAAGAGGAAGAAGTCGTTGAAGAAACAGCAAGTGTAGAAGAAGAAGTTGAAACTGTCGCAAGCTTAGATGAAGAAAATGATGCAGAAGAAGAGGTATTTGAGATTGAAATAGATGATGTTACATACTATACAGAAAATGAAGAAAATGGAAATATATATGCGGTTGATGCCGATGGAAACCCCGGCAATAAAATTGGTTATTTAAAAGACGGAGAACCTTTTTTTTATTAATATAATATAAGTAAATAATGTTTGATTTATGTCCTCCAGCGTTAATATATTTATTTTTTTCTGCAACTCAAGTTATGATTGACTTGTATAAAGGACTATATAATACAGCCGTTTTAAAATTTATTATAATGATTATGGTTACTATTTTATTAAATGCTTTGTGCCAAGGTGGTTTAGGAATAATCTCTTGGATGATTGTATTTATTCCATTTATATTTATGACAGTCGTGGTTAGTATATTGTTGTACGTATTTGGACTAAATGCCGCAACTGGTAAAATTGAAAAACACGGTCCTCATCCACCACCAAAACCACGCCATATTGGAGAAAAAGAAATTATAGTAGTTAACCCACATCCGATGCATGGAATGAGTCGTTACTCTACAATAGATGTTTATGAAAACGTAATTCCTCCACCACCAAATCCAAATCCCCCACAGCCACCACATTCGGACTGTCCAGTTTGCAAAGAATGCCCTCCTCCACCAAAACAAAAATCTAACTACTGTGTTCCCAAACCACCACCAAGTGGGACAACATCTCCGGCATATCAAAGTTTTTCAAAATACTAAGGTGGTGGGTCTATAAAATAATTTAACAAACCAATATAAAAATATATTTATAATTTCATTTATAAATATGTTACTGCAAATTTGTTCGTCTGCGTTTTTATTTCATTTAATAATGAAACAATATTACCCGAGAGAATATACATCAATTTTAATATTTTTAACTGAACATTGCATATTTGCTTATAGTTTTATTGAATTAAAAACAAAAAAAATGTATAAACAAATAAAAAATAATTCATCTGTGAATTCATTAATAGAAAAAATGAAATCACCCAATAATGTGGAAGTTATTTTTAATAATAAATCGGTAAGTTATGTAAATAAAGAGAACATATATTCAAACTTACCACTTGAAAATACATTTATTGTATACTCTGACTCGGAACCTATGTCGTCTAGAACAAATAAAATGATTATTCATAATTTTTCAGAAAATACACCAAAAGATGTATTTAATTACAAGTTGTGCAACTATATGTTTATTTCAACTATACTGTATTTAGAAGTAAAGTCGTTAATAGTCAATTACGACCTAAGGTTATTTTGCGATGGAAATAACTATTTTGTGGCAAATAATAAAATAGATAAATACGTGATTTGTTATATGTTGAACCAACAGAAAAACGTAACTTTTAGTCCCGAAACTTGTAAATACAAGTTAAGTATAATAGACCAAAATGCAAATATGATAGATTTAAGCGAAAAGGATGTCTTATATTTAAATGAAGATAATTACGAAATAGTACAAGTAATAAGTGAAAACATAGAATATAGTGATAAAGAAAATGAAGAAAATGAAAGTACTGGAAGTAGTGTAGGTAGTAAAGAATATGAAATAATTGAAAATGATAATAATTAATTAAAAACAATATAAAAAAATTGAATAATATATTATTATATGGTGACTTCCCAAACCACGATGGCAACAAACACAGAGGAAATGGAATATCATCAATTAAGTGATAAATGGACTTTATGGGCCCATTTACCACACGACACAGATTGGAGTATAAATAGTTATAAAGTTATTTATAATATGAACACTGTAGAAGGAACAATTGCAATTATAGAAACCTTACCAGAAGTTTTGGTAAAAAACTGTATGTTATTTATAATGAGAGAAGGAATCAAACCAATATGGGAAGACCCCAGAAATAGAAATGGTGGTTGTTTTTCTTATAAAATATCCAATAAAAATGTATTTGATGTATGGCGTAAATTAACATACGTGTTAGTTGGCGAAACAATAAGTAGTCAATCATCGTTTGTTGCCAACGTAACGGGAATTACTATATCACCAAAAAAGAATTTTTGTATAATAAAAATATGGATGTCATCTTGTGCAAATCAAAATCCGTGTATAATCACAAATGAAATAAAAAATTTAACCCACGACGGATGTTTATTTAAGAAACACGTGCCAGAGTATTAATATATTTATTTTTCGGTAAAACAAATATATTATAAGTTAAAAATATTAAAAACTTATGTGATTAATAAACATATAATGGAACTGGTTATAACCGAAAAACAAGAGAAACAGACAATATGTTTGAATATGATAGTAAAAAACGAATCCCGTATCATAGCAGACACATTAAGAAAGTTGTGTGATAAAATTAAATTTGATTTTTGGGTTATTTGTGATACTGGTTCAACGGATAATACCATTGAAGTTATAAAGGACTTTTTCAAAAAAGAAAACATAGACGGTGAAATTTTTTGCCACGAATGGAAAGACTTTGGACATAATAGAAGTCTTGCTTTAGCAGCAGCATATCAAAAAACAGACTATGTTTTAATATTTGATGCAGATGATGAAATTGTTGGTGATTTCAAGTTACCAGACAAATTAATATATGATGACTATCAGTTTCAATTTGGAAACTGCATTGATAACAACTGTTATGTACGTTCATTATTAGTGAATAATAGAAAAAAATGGATATATGTAGGAGTTTTACACGAAGTAATTGTGCCTTACCAACATCAACCTACCAATTATGTTATCAACGGAAATTATTATACTGTATCCGGAAGGTCGGGTGACAGAAACACAAATAATCCAGATAAATATTTGAAAGACGCAAAAATTTTAGAAAAAGCATATTATGAAGCAGTTGAAAAGAAAGATGATATTTTCAATCGGTATGCGTTTTACTGTGCAAATAGTTATAAAGACCACGGAGACCACGAAAACGCTATTATTTGGTATACTAAAACATTAACACATAACAACTGGAGCCAAGAAAAATATATTTGTTGTTTAAGGTTACATGACTGTTATAAAGCGTTGAATAAACCGGAAATGGCATACTATTATTGTGTAAAGTCATTTAATTATGATAGTGAAAGAGGAGAAGGTTTATACCAGTTAGTTCAACATTACTGTTGTGAAGGTAATAATGAAATTGCCTATGCCTATTATACTTTAATGAAAGACTACCTAGAAAATAGATACTTAAATACACAACAAGGAAGTAAGTTATTTATAGATAACAATGTACTAAACTTTTTTTTACCTTATTACATGATTATTGTTTCTGAAAAAACTAGAAATTTCCAAAGTGGTATTAAAATGTTTTCAATTATATTTAATAAAAAAGCAAAAGGAATTGCTAATTTTTATTTAGGTTGTATGTTGTACAACTTGCAATTTTTCATTGATAAATTGATACAAGAAGAAAAAGAAAGTTTTTTTAAATCATTTCAAGAATACGTTAACTTTCTAGAAGAAATACATTATCCCTTACACGAATGCGAAATAATGACAAAATATGAAGTATATGGTATTAAAACAAAAAATACTATTCAAAATCAACATTTTTCAGTAGATGAATGTAAAAAAAGCAATAAAGTTCTTTTTTATACTGGTTGGGCCGGTGAAAAATGGAACTTAACGTATAGTTTGACAAATGCATTAGGTGGTTCAGAAACAGCAGTTGCATATTTATCTAGTAATTTTCCAAAAAATTATGAAATATATGTTGCTGGAGATGTCCAAGAAGAAACAGTTGATAACATACATTATATACATAACTTCAACTTGCCTAACTTTTTAAAAACAAATGCAGTTCATACAATAATAATATCAAGGTATATTGGATTTTTAGAATTGTTTTCATTTTTCTCAACATATCAACTGTATTTATGGGCACACGATACTATATTCCACGCATTTGGTTCAAGTAACCTAAATGACCAACAAATATTAAATAAATGGAATTTCAAAATTACAAATGTCGTTTGTCTAACTGAATGGCATAAGGAACATTTTTCAGAAAGATACCCAATCATTAAAAATAAAATTGTTACAATAAATAATGGACTACGGAATGAACTATTTACCTATCCGTTAAATGAAAAAATACATAAGAGTTTTGTATATTCTTCATGCAGTGAAAGAGGTCTAGGAAGGTTACTTGCATTGTGGCCAAAAATTATTGAAAAATGGCCCGAGGCTACTTTAAAAATATCGTCATACAATAACTTTCCAAAAGATGAAAGTGAGATAAAAATGTCAGAAATCATTAAAGAATATCCAAGCATTGAACATATGGGTAAGTTAGGTCGTTCAGATTTGTATAAACTAATGGCTACAAGTGAATACTGGTTATATCCTAGTTACTGGCCAGAAACATCTTGTATTACTGCATTAGAAATGTTAAGAACAGAAGTTATTTGTGTATATTACCCAGTTGCTGGATTGACAAATACAATGCAAGACTATGGAATACCAATAAAAGAAAATGAAGAACTTGATGTTTTGTTTAGTATTACTGAAGAACAAAAAGATATACTAAGATTCACTGGAAGAAAGTATGCGGAATCTTGTTCTTGGAAAAATCGTGCTAATGTATGGACAGATATGATGTTTGGAAATGAAATAAATGATAAAATTAAAATCATAAATTTAGAAAGAAGACCAGACCGTAAAGAAAAAATGATTGAACAGTTAAAAGAAAAAAATGTTACAAATTATGAATTTGTAAGAGCAGTTGATGGAAAAGAACTCAAGCCAACTGACGAAATTAAAGAACTATTTGATGGAAACTGCTTTTTTTATAGAAGATCAGTTATTGGTTGTGCATTGAGTCACGTTAATTTATGGAAACAACTTATCGCCGATGAAACATCTGACTACTATATTATAATAGAAGATGACGTTACTCTTGCAGATAATTTTTCAGATAAATTAAATATTGCGTTGAGAAAGTTCAAAGAAAAAGAAGCCGACTTTTTATATTTAGGTGCATTTTCAATAAAAGAACAAAATAACTATATAAATAAACTAGACATTATTAAACGAACTGGAGAAAAATGTGAATGTACGTGGGGGTATGTTATAAGTAAGAGTGGATGTAAAAAAATGTTAAACTACTTCAAGTACAATGCAATCCGTCAAGCAATCGATTATTCTGCATACTATACAAATAATATTGAAAATTTATACTATTTGAATGAATCTATTGTTAGTGCACAGTCATTTCATTATGAAGGTAATGTAGACAGTGACATTCAAAATAATATGGATTTTTTGAATTTTTTTTAAATTATTGGTCGTAATTTGATTTGTTTATTGTAATACAAAATGAATAATATTACAATAAATCTTTAAATTAAGGTGCTGGAAACGGACGCTGGTATTTTTCAACAGCAAGTGGTTCTGGAATAATTACTTTTGATTTCTCAAAAAAATTTGCAGTTTCTAAATAGTTTAACTCTGGAACTAAGCAAGGTTGAGGTTGAACCAAGTTAGTTGAGTTAATACCAAATAAAAAAGACTCAATTTGAACTGCATTTTCCGATAGTTTGTTCCAAGGAACTTGTCCGGGATTTACGCCATTACCGGGTAGTTTTGTATCATAAGCTGCTCCATATTGTGAATTAGGGTATAACTCATATCTTTCCATATCTTGATATTGTCTCTGTTGCAAGTTATAATTTCCAATTGTGTTTTTATTTCTAGTTGATGCCATTCTTATTATAATATATAATAATATTATATTTTCAAAAGGTTTAATTTATTAACTTGACTAATAAATTCATATTTTCCTCTTCAATGTCGCCTTTTTCCATAATATCACATATACATAAGTTCATTACAAAAAAAGTATCATAAGAAAATAATAACATCATTCCAAGTTCAAGTTCTTCAGTTACGAAACGAAGTGCCATTTTTTTCATACATTCTACCATTTTTTCATTATTTTTTAATACTTCAAAAAGATTTATCATTTCTTCATGTATTTTGTCATCATCATATTCAGTCAAATTGAATACTTGTAACATGTCAGACTTATATATCAAGTCAGCAGTGTCTTCAGATTGTTCAACTTCCTCTGTAATAGTGTCAATATTTAGAATAAAGTTCTTAAATCTTGAATCATAGTACTGATAAGTACAAATATGTTTTGAATTATATACCATTATACAGTTATATACAGTGAAATATAAAAATCATTTTAAATATATTTTTTTCTATTACTATTTTATAATGAGTGACTTAACTGATCGTTTTTTTAGTCCTTTAGGCAAAGAATGGTGTATGTATTATTTTGCCATTCTAGTATTTGTATTTATTTTCTTTGTCTTGTCAATAGTCTCTGCTGTAATTGGTCTATTTAATATCAAAAAATTTAGTTTCAATGAAATTTACTTGCTATGTGTTCCAGTAGTAATGAATTTAGTTCTTTACTTACAGTCACGTATTATTTACAGTATTTGCGTGTCTTCATTGAAATAAAATTATTATACTAACAACGTAAAATTATTAGATTTTTTTACTTTGTTGTTTTTTATAACTTCGGTTCTACAGTTTGGACATTGTTGTTTATTATATTTCAATATCCAGTTTTCAATACACGATGGATGAAAACTATGTCCACATTCTAATTTAGATACTTCATCTCCTTCATTCATATCATCCAAACACATTGAACACGTATTCATTTCACAACAAACAATCGGTTTAAGTAATTTACATACTAGTATTTTATTTTTCTTTTCTTCTTTTTTTATTTCACACTTTGGGCAACCATCATCTAAACAACTATAAATATCCAACCATTGACCACATTTATTTTTGGTGCATTGTTTTATCTCCAACCACCTTATAATTTTCAATTGTTTTCCTAAAAATTTATCAATATGCACCCTTGAATTCATAAAATAGTAGCGCATTTTTCTATAGAACTCACGGGATACACATTCATCCGCATATTTTTTAAAATTTTTGCTATAATACAACTCATCTACTTCCAACGTATTATTTACAAACTTATTCATAAGTTTCTTAACTACATTACCAACATCTACACTTGAAAGTTCCAACTTTTGCATTATTGACAGTTTCAATATATTTCATTATTAATTACATAACTAATAATGAATAACTTTTCAATTTTATTTTAAATCATTGTAACTTACATAGTTTTTCTTGAACCATCAGAAGAATAATATTGACGATCACGTGTTAACTCACGAGATGGAATACCACCACGAATCCAACCTTCAGATGCAACACTTTCAACACAGTATGCGGGGTTATCAATTTTGTCCTTAACATCTGGTAAAAGAGGAGTTTGACTGTATTTCAAGTAACTCTTTTCTGGTAAATTTGTTACAGAACGTTTATTTGTAATACTTTCTCCTTGTTGAATTTGAGCTTCTAAAATGGGGTCAACTGAACCACGTCCCATAAATGGAACAGTTGCAAAAGGTCGTTGAAACAAGTCAATTCTACATTTGGGATGAGTTTGAATGGTTCCAATCATTAAATTAGAATTTTCATCAATGTTACATCCCCCAGCCCCAACATTGTAACCACCCTTGTAAAAAACACAAGGTTGGGTTGTTGCTAAATCAATTGGTCTTTTCATAGAACAATCATTCGCAAAATAATTTTGTAATAAATAATTACAAGCACTGTTGTTTTGAATACTCTCTTGATCTAAATAACAGCTGTCATTGCCGATTCTTGACATATTTTCAAAAGTATAACTAGAAACATTTGCCATATTTATATATATCATACATTATTTTTTACTAAAGAAAATAATAATTGCCATTTTAATATAAGGTGTATCTAAAGTTGTCTTTAACACAAGCAACATCATCACCACCACGACAAGATGGCATATCACCATACAAGAAATCTGCAAAGGCCCCTTGGTCATTTGGTATTTTTGTATTGGGTGTTGAATAGTATTGCCACATTGATTGATCAAATTCAAACTTTTCGCCTAAATCTCCAAATAGTTGTTTGTTGGTATTTTTAATTTCGGGGTTTAATGATTGAATCATTTTTTTCGTTGAACTGTTTATGTCTTCATATACTTCTGTATTAAAAGATGGAGGCGCTGCTTTTCTTTGAGGATTATCCATAATGTCAGTTAATAGTACATTTCCAAGAGGATTCTTTTTATTCGTTGGTTCAAAATCCGATTTTAAATATGCTTCTAATGTTTCCGGATTCGTTATTTTAACTTCTGATGGCTGTTGTAAATAACCTTTTTTACTAATATTTTCAAACCCTTCTTTATCATCCTTATTCAATAACTCCTTCACAATTTTTTGTTTTCTCATTTTATAAACAAAGTAAATAATTGCTAGTGTTATTATTCCTATAACTAAAAATCTTATTGATTTTGTTATAATAAATCCTAAAATAGAGAGAACTACAATTAATCTACTGATTGCATTTAATTTCTCATCAAAGCTCATTGTCTGTAATGGCCACATTTGCAAAATATAATCTTTATTAAACAATACGGTTGGATCATTCGCCCAAAATGGAATATATGATGTCATTATATATATAGGATTACTTAATTTTTATAATTATATTTATTATAAAAATTATTTAGATTTTTTAATCACTTGCTCTTAAATAAAATTTTTTACAAAAAACTCCAAATCAGAATGGTGATATAATTTACACTACTTTATTTGTTACCCTTCTTCTTTTTTCCTACCTTTGGTTTCGTGTCTTTAGGTGTTTTTTCTCCTTTTTCAACAGAATCTAAAAAATCCTTTAATTCTTGTTCAGTATATTTTTTTGTAGGTGCTGTCTCTGGTTGAACTGTCGCCTTTTGTTGTTGGTTTTTTTCGGCTTTTCTTCTAATTCTTTCTTTCATTTGTTCCATTTTACTATATTTATCCATTTGCATTTTCATCGCATTTGTATCCACTCTGACATTTTTACCCATACCACCCATACCTCCCATACCCATCTTGCCCAACATTGACTGAATATCTCCCATTCCCGGCATATCTTTCATTTTATTCATTATTTCACTCGCTTCTGCCATCAACTCACTTTGATTTATCTCTCCCGATTTAATTTTTGTATCCAATTTATCACCCACATTTTTAACCAAACTCATTAACTTTCCTGGATTTTTAAATAAATTTTGAAATACACCCTTTACATCTGTCACATTATCCATATCAATATTCAAATTTCCAGCAGTTTCCTCTGCAATTTCGCGAGCCAAGTCACCCAGCTTACCACCCAACATACCGTTAATGTGACTATGAATTTCATCTGCAGATGGCATATTCATTCCTTCAGTGCCTTTTTCACTACTTGAAGTTTTATCATCTCCTTCAGTTGTATCGCTCTTTTCAAACAAGTTTTGCATTTTTTCCAAAGTTTCTTGTAACTTATCTTTGAACTCATCTTCATTGATTGACTCAAATAACTTAGCTGTGTCACCAAATGCAGACTGGTCTTTTACACAACCGATGATGGATAACAAAATCAACTGTAAATACTTCCAAATTGTTTCTTTGGTCTTATCACTAATATCGCAGTTCCATAAGTATTTAAAACTAATACCGGGTAAAAATTCTGTATTCACAGCCGAATCTTCCTTAAAAATTTCTACATTTTGGTACAATATGTCAAAAAATCTTTCTGGAAATACGTGGATACAATGAGTAAATATCGCATCTATCTTTTGTTTTCTGTCAGCAACAATTTCTTCTTCAGTTAAAATATCTTCTTTTGTCTTCCACCATCTATTGATAATTGGTAAATACTCCGGAAAAGTATTAGAAATATCGCTAATAAAATCACCAATCACCTTTTTAAACTCCTCCGGTATTTCAGTAATCACAGTTTTTTCAGACATATTATATCTTTTTATAATAAAAGTATTTATATTTAAATTACAATTAAATATAAATTATTTATTGAAATACCAAAAACTATTATTTATTTTTTTCCAAGACCAATACATCTTTTGATTTTATTTTTGATATTGCATACTGACCACACGGACCACAATGGTCTTCGTTTGATAAGTCTATTTTATTGTTGATTTTTTTGCTACAGTTCTCTATACTCCATCTTCCCATTGGTTTTGGTAACTCTTTACCGAAGAACCTATTTATAACACTCATTATATATTTCATATCTATACCATTATAAAGAGGACTAACTTTAAGTATTTTTTCATTATTTACAAAGAATGATACAAAATAGACAATTTCTTCAAATTTTGAATATACTTCATAGACTTTTGTTGACTTTCTTCTGACATCATTTTCACGGGATTTCTCAACCGATTAATTGCTTCTATTATTTTATCAGAATTTTCTGCATTGGTTAAATCATTTGCATAGTCTTTATCTATAAAAAAACTAATATTACCCAAATCTATCTCTGCTCCATACTTATCTACCACATAACTTTTCCAAATTTTGACTATTAATTTTGGATTTGCTTTTCGTATCAAAACAAATGAGTTTTTAGCTGATACAAGGTCTGTGTTATCTGGAAATACATTTATTATATCACTTACAAATTCCATAAAGTGGTCATTGAATGCATTTAATATTGTTGCGTTTTGTGTTGCCATATTATAGATAAATATATTATCTGTTTAAGTAAATTACTTAAATTATTTTTTATTTATAATAAGCTAACTATTTTCGTTGTCCTCCGTAGTTACTTAATTCTTGTTCTCTCTGTTGTTGCAGTTTTTCAATGGTCAAATCACCAGATAATTTATCTTGTTTGTAGTCAAAATCATCCTTGGGCGTTGTAATTGTATCCGAGTGATTCAATGGCACATAATTATGCATTTGTCTCATTCCACCACTGCCTTTTGTATTCAGTTCCTCTGAATCCATATCCAAAAAACTATAATTATCAGAAACAATTCCAAACCCTCCTCCTCCTAAAGAAAACGCCATTGGTTCCATATTGTTATTCGTTGCTTGTCTTGTGACAACTTCTTGCTTCGGTTTCATATAATTGTAAATATTGTCGCCATATAGTACTTGATAACCTTGATTTAATAACAAAAGCGCTGGAACCTTGGTTACATTTTCTGGCATTAGTATCTTTTGACCATTTTCTAAAACAATATTTACTTTTCCAGACTTGTCCCTCTCTCGCTTATCAATACATATGAAATGTATATCTTTACTTACTTGTGTTTTTGATAAAGACTGTAATAATTTTTTAGAATGTTCGCAAAAATTTGAATAATAAAGTATAGAACTCATATTTTGTTTATATTAAGGTTTTCAAATTATTATTTTAACTCATTTTCCACAAAATATTTATAATGATTTGAAATTTATAAAAAAATTGATTAAATTCTTTTATAAATGTATTAAATATATTGTCATAATATAATAACAAGCAAAATGAATCCACATATTGAAAAATTAGTTGAAGACAACGGTGTTCTTACTTTTACACTAAATGGTGTAAATGTCAGTTTAGCTAATGCTATTCGTAGAACCATTTTATCCGATATTAAAACGGTTGTTTTCAGAACTTCTCCTTATGAAGAAAATAAATCAAATATTTTAGTAAATACCACTCGTTTCAACAACGAAATCATTAAACAACGTCTATCTTGTATTCCTATACATATTGACGACTTAGATATGCCTTTAGAAAATTATATTATGGAAGTCAACGTGGAAAATACAACAGACACTATTATGTATGTAACTACCGAAGATTTTAAAATTAAAAATAAAACAACCGATCAATATTTATCTGAGAAAGATGTACATAACATATTTCCTCCAAATGAACTCACGGGATACTATATTGATTTTGTAAGACTCCGACCAAAAATTTCAGACGAAATACCCGGAGAAAAAATACATTTAACTTGCGAATTTTCAATTGACAGTGCAAAAACTGATGGGTCCTTTAATGTAATTTCTACTTGTTCCTACCAATACACCGTTGATAATGACCAAATGGAAGTTGAACTAGACAAGAAAAAACAACAGTGGAAAGATAAAGGTCTTGGCAAAGACGAAGTCGTATTTGAATCTGAAAACTGGAAATTATTAGAAGGAAAACGTATTGTGAAAAAAGATAGTTTTGATTTCATTATACAAACCATCGGTGTATTTGACAACCGCAGCTTGGTTAAAAAAGCGTGTAACATTTTAATTTCAAAGTTAGAAAAATTAGACACTATCATTGATACTGATGATATTGAAATAAATCCATCAGATAATACTATGAAGAACTCATTTGATATTATCCTTGAAAACGAAGACTATACTATTGGAAAAGTGACTGAGTTTCTATTATATGCAAAATTCTTTGAAGATTTAAAAACTCTATCTTACTGCGGGTTTAAAAAAATGCATCCACACGATACAGATAGTATTATTCGTGTTGCATTCAAAGAAACTACTGAAAAAGCAACAGTAAAACAAAACTTAAAAAGTTGCGTGAATGATGCTGTTACCATTTATAAAAATATTATGAAGAAATTTTAATAAGTTCTAACGGTATAAAAATATGATAATTTTTATCTATTTTTTTATTACTAATTAGTTAAATAATATAAAAAAATAAAACTATATTATACATAACTAACATGCACTATTTATCAGTGTTGGCTATATTCAAAAATGAAACAATGAATTTAAAAGTATGGTTAGACCATTACATATGGCAAGGTGTAGAGCAATTTTATCTAATTGATAATGGAAGCACCGATAATCCTATGGAAATTTTACAAGAATATATTGACAAAGGTTTAGTTACATATGTTTATGGTGATGTAAAACATAGACAACAACAATATTACAAAGATGTATTCAATTTATTTAGACTAAAAGAAAAAACCGTTTGGTTGGCAGTTTGTGACTTAGATGAATTTTTCTTTGGAACCCAAAAACGATTAAGCAAAGTTTTACAAACACACGAAAATTATAATATGGTTCTTTCAAACTGGTTGATGTTTGGAAGTGACGGACTAATTGAACATCCAAAAGATATTAGAACTGCTATTACTCACCGCGATGACTCAATTCACGTAAATACAAAATACATTTTTAAAACCAGTTCCATTCCAAACACTGACCCTATTTGGATACATCGTTTAGAAAATGTAGATGATACTTATACTATTATCGAAAATGAACAAATACAATTAAACCACTACCCAATACAGTCTTTGGAGTTTTTTCAAAAAGTTAAAATGACACGAGGTGCAGCCGATGTTTCTTGGTCTGAAAATATTAGAGACATGAATTATTTTAACCATTATGACCAAAACAAAAATTACGATGATTTATTGCTTAAAAATTTAATTTTGAATCCACCAGAAGACTACTAGTTTGGGATATTTCAGTAAATTTCTAAAATAATATGTTTAGAAATTTAACAATATAATTACATTTCGCTTTAGTAATTCATAAAAATATCTATAATAAATATAGGATAATGTCTTTGAATTTAAATACGAGTGAAATAAAAGAACAAGAACCTACTATAGAAATAAATGATGTTGAAGCAGAAGAAAATCAAAACGAAACTAAAAATGAAGATGAAGACGAACAAGAAGAACAAAACAACTCTAACGGTGAAGAAGAAAAAGACATTTCTATGATTTTACATTTGGGGGACGTTATATCAATTAAAGACACATCAAATGATATTTTGAATAATCACACCTTTATTATTGATTACATTGATGAAAACATGATTAAACTTATTAATACTAAAGAATTCAATAATGTAAAAATTAAAATTAATGAAGATGGAACACTCGGTGACCGAACAATTGAATCTATTTCTCTCATATATCGTAACGATAAACTTGGTTACTCTAGACAACATAGCCTTTTACCCGGAATATGGGTGGATATTTACTTTGAAGGAGACGTTCCCGCTGTTATTACTGGTGAAATCACTAACCTTGAAGAAGATATGATTGAAGTCAAAAGTTTCCCAGAAAAAGAAATGTTGTATATTAACTTTGCTTACAAAGGAATCCCTCTTGACTTACCTATTGAAACTATTAAAATTAGAGAAAAACCAAGCGACACTAGCGAAAAAGATAAATCTTTAGTAGAAGAAGAAAAGGAAGAAATTAGTAAAAATATTCCCGAAATTGACCAAGACTCCATTGATAATGTAGTTGAGTATAGTGTTCCTTATAAAGAAATCAAAGACAACATAAAAGAATTTATATTAAAAGCAAATGAAATACAATTTGGTGAAGAACTTGACTCTATTACGCAATATGTAAATGTTGATGAGTCACAACAACGATATAATATTGATACTCAAACAAACGACCTCTTAGAAGAAATGTTATCGCAAATACCAAATACTCAACGCACCGTCAGTGTATTAAATAACGTTCATACTATGATTGAACGTTTCAAACAACTTCGGGAGGAATTTTCTACTTTTGACGAAAATAAAAACGTAAATGGAACAATTATTAAAAACGCTAATTGGAAACCTCTTGTAAATGATTTATTACATTTTAAAACAATGTTGTACTGGCTTATTCCAGTTGCAAAAAATATTAGAAAGGTCTATGACGCAAACTCCAATGATGAAAATGAACTCGGCGACGTTAGCACTCATTTTACGTTAAACAGTATTGGTGAAATTGACAATCTATTAAAAGCATATAAGTCCAATGACCTTCCAGATGCAGAAAATAAATACGTTACTTTATATAGCGATTTAAATCCTTACTTCACACCTTTTCAAGATACTGATGCAGAATTCAACCGTGATATTATTACAGATAGTTATGTTTTAGATAATTTCAATGTAGTCATTGATAACTTGGGCAACTTGTATTCTTCCGTAGTTGAAAAAAATATTATCAAAAGCAAACGATTTGTCATTGAAAAATATAACTTGGGACTCACTCGTCTAAATGCAATTCAACTAACCGGTAGTAAGTTTGTACCTCAAGTGGTCAAGTTAACTCAACCAGATACAATTTCTTTAAAATCAATTGTTACACTACCAGAACCAGCGGTTCGTTTCTCTCACATCACTTTACCCGGAACAAGTATTTACACCAAGGCAAATTTAAATAATACATTTTTAAACTACTGGCAACTATTGAAAAAAAATACTATTGTAAATAATGTTCCAGTTGATGTGAATGAAAATGTAGAAGTTGACAAAGACTCTAGTTTGAAAAATGACGACGCATTTTTAACAGATATCAAAAATTTTATTCTATACAAAAATGATAAACTTAACGAAACAAATGAAGAGTCTTTAAAAGAAACAACTTACTCTGCATTTCTAAATAAAGTAGTCCCCAAAACAAGAGTTTTATTTAATTTGATGAAAAAAAATATTAACGGTAAGTTATCTCTCAAAGAAGTCGTGGAAACACTAGAACCTTTCTTGATTTATAATTCAGATTTAACTTATATGCAATATAAAGAAATCAATTCATTCATATTCCAAAAAATTTCCGAATACAATAAAAAATTCATTGAAAGAAGCAAAATTTTCTCCAATATCAAAAGAACTGGTTCAAATATTTCCAACGCTCCTAGCTTTGAGTCATTAGAAATTCTATTAAATGAAAGTGAAAACAAAAAACAAATTATAGATGATTATCACGACAGTAATGTTGAAGTCAAAATTACCGACTCTGAATTTTTTACTAGAATGATTCTCAAAGATTTTGGTAATATATTCAATTATGGAGTGTCTCTTCAAAATTCATTTTTAATGATACCTCAAAGTATTCATCAAATCATTGAAGACCGAGAGAATAAAATTGAGAATCAAATTAAAACTGTTAAAGAAGAAGATAAATGTACAAGTATTATTATTGCAAAACAATATAACATTCTAAAAGACTTACAAGATGATAATGATAAAACCATCTATTTTGATAATAAATACGACTCCACAAATTACAGCATCATTGATGACTATTTGAATCAACAGTCAAATATGCCTCCCGAAGAATTTATTGAATTTTTAACAAAAAAAATACAAGAAAAAATGAAACTGGTAGAGTTGGATGCAAAGTACTTGACCGAAACTTTGATAAATGGTATGAAAAAAGTAGTGAATGGAGACTATGCTGTTCTCTATGATGACGAAAATGAAAAAAAATTAACGTATTATAGAAGAGACCATAATAAATGGGTTCTTGATGCAAATGCGGATGAAAAGATGATTGGCATTACTCCAGATATGTTGTGTAATTTCCAACAAAAATGTATTGATGTACAAGAAAAATACGACGCAAAGTGTGAATCATACGACGTAAATAAAAAAACAATGACCAGAGACGCATACAGTGAAATATTAGATGAATTTGATATGAAATATCAGTTATCCAAAGAACAGTTAGAGTCTTTTATAAAGTCAAAGTTTGAATACTACTCTGGGATATTGGATAGTTTAACCAACATTCAACGTAATAAAACATTCAAGTATAACAATCAACAATTTAAAATTGGTGCAAAAACTGAAAATGATGAAGAAAATGACATTGTAATTTCTCCTTACGAAAAACTACGTAATATTATTTTGGGACAATCTGATTTCGTGAAAAAACAAAATGATATTCTTCGTTTTGCGTTGAAATTTACACGAACATCTACAAGTGAAGATGAAGATGCTAACTGGTTATACTGCATTAAAACCAACGCAAAATTATTGCCTAGTTTTTTCTATACTTTAGCAGCGTGTTTCGTGGAAGACCCCGGAGACTACAGAAATAAAATGGAACAAGTCATCAAAGAAATTGGTGTCTTGAGTGACGACGGAGACTCTTGGGTTGATAAACATAGTGGATATATCATTCGTAAAATTGATTTTGATGTAGATGAAGGTTACGAAGATGGATTTCGTATTACTTCCAGAGAAATTATGGAAAAAGATGCGGGTGAATTATTAAGTGACTCTTTAAAAGATTCCAAAACGGATAAAAAAACGAAAAAATATAAAAATGCAGAAACAATTATAATGGTTAATGTTCTTCACGCATTTTCTGAATTTATGGGAATTGACTTGGAAAATCAACAAGATTTTATTCTAAAAATTGCGAATGAAGCACTCCCATTTGCAATACCATTGACCGAAGAACAATATAAGAAAAAAATACAAGAAGACGCAAAAAAGGGTAAATCAACAATACCTTATAAAACTTTTTACAACTATAATCTGTTGTTTTTATCTATGGCTGCAATACTCATTGGAATACAAACTACTATTCCAAGCATCAAAACAAGAAGAACGTATCCGGGGTGTGTTCGTTCATTTTCTGGGTATCCAGTAGACGGTGATGGTGACTATGGAGGATTGAAATATATGGGTTGTATTGCTCACAAAATACCCAAAGCCAAATCGGTTGAGCCTTGGAATGTCTTGTCAAAGTCTAATGATGAAAACAAAATTGCAGATAAAATTAAAGATTTCATTGACAAGTACTACTTGAGAAATCCAGAAGTAGAGAGAAAAATAAAGGAGAAAAATGAATATTTATTATTGAGTCCCAACGAAATTATACCAGTAGAACACGAGTTGAACAAATGGAGAAATTTCTTACCACCACTGGTTCCAATAAAAATGAAAGGGGTTGATAACATTTCAGAACACTTTAAAAAAGATTTAATGCGTGATTTCAAGGCAGCGTCCTCTACACAAAGAGAGAAAATACTCGTCATTCAATCAAAAATAATAATGTTTTCTCTCGGAATACAAGAAAAAATCCAAAAAATTATTGAAAGTAAAAGACCTCTTTTAAAAAATTCGGCAAATGAACCTTTTGTTGAAAACGCTTGTTGTAACGACCGAGGCGAATTTATCACGATTGACTATTTTTTCAGAGAAGATGGTGAAATTGGTTTGTACAACAGTAATGTTGGTGACTTGTCCAACATATTATATGATATTCAAGCAATAAGTAAAGCCCCTTATTTGTTTTGTAGAGAGAACTCCAAAAACATTTATCCAACATTATCAGATAAATTCAACGAAGAAACCATTTACAAAGCATTTATTGTTTTTTGTAAATTCAATTCTCTCGCACCTACCAATGAAAATTTACTTGCGTTGTGTGGTGAAAAACCACATATTTCTCTCACTGACTCAATAAAAGAACAAATTAGGAAATTGAAAACTGACGGTCATCATTATACTAATGAACAATTCTTGCGTTTATTACAAATTGTAAATCGTAATAATATTGTTGATTTTTCCACGGTTGAATTGATTGTGACTCGTATTACAAAAATGAGAGACGTAATTGAAAGTATTTCAAAAAATAATGTCGGCGATGTTGCACTCGTGCCTTTGGATTTAAGAAGTCATTTTGACGGGTTACTTGATACATACGACATCGCGATTGAAGAAGACACCGATGAAATGTACAAATTTAAAAATTATTTGAGTACCTCAAATACAACACTTAAAACAAACTTGTTTGAATATTTAAGAACATATAGTGGTTTATCTCAGACAAAATTGAAACAAATGAGAGAAAATATTGATGGTATTATGAATTGGAAGAAAAATAAAGTGAATAAAGAAAATATTTACGATGAAACTACCTATAATGCAGTTCACTTTGTAAAAGAATACATTACTAATTTTTCCAAAACATTTCCAAGTATTATTCTCAATAGTGTAGATTATGAAGACACCGCATCTGTTCAAATACCGAAATACTGGGGACTCGCAAAAAGTCATTCAAATAAAATACGAAAAATTATAACTGACTATTATTCCAAGTTCAAAAAATTTTATGATGTTAAAAGTATCACCAATATATTAAATTCGGTTATGATAAACACCAACAACTTTATAACATTAGTGAATGAAACTCCTTACTTGAATGAAATTAAATACAAAGATACGAAGAAACGTTCTATTTTTGACGAGAGAACGACTCGGTTACTATTTGAAAATTATTTTTTACGTGCGATTACCACTTATATTCGTTACACCGAAGATGAAAGTATGATTATCAGTCGTTTTGATAATGTTGTTGAAAGTGCTGATTCTGAACTACCAACATCTAGTTTGTTACTTGGTGATAAAAAAGAACTCAAAACAAATATCGCCAAACTATTAGTTGATTATTTGAATGTGTTGTTTGACCATAAAGATATGATTAATATGAGTTACGATGAAGTGATGGATGTCATATTCAAGTTGAAAGAATCGGAAAAAGATACTTTTACTGATAGATTACAACAAATGACAGATGAAGAACGTGATGCAGATACCATATTGAAAATAAACAAGTTGGGTGTTTGGAGTAAAGGGTTACAAAAAGGTTTGACTACCTATACCAAAGAAACATACGAAGCCGAACTTGAACTTACCGAAAAAATGAACGAAGTTGAAAAACAAGTAAGAAAGAAATTCAAAGATGTTGCAAACGACCAAAATATGGATATATTGATGGAAGACTACTTGGACGAAATGGAAGTAGAACAAGGTGTGGAAGAAGATGAATATAATATGGGTCGTATGACAGAAGACTATATGGACGGATTCAACGACGGAGATGAAGACCAAGATGTCGGTTATGATGATTAATGTGGTGTTTTACAAGAACACGTAAAATAGATATTACATATTTGATATAATATCTATTGATTTAGTATCATTTTTTATTTTTTTTACTTTTTTTACTTTTTTTACTTCTTTTACCCTTTTTAGTTCGTTTACTTTTTTTGGTTTTTCTTGATTTTTTACCACCTTTTAAGCTATAATTTTCTACTTCGTTAGTTAAATATGGTATATTACCTACACCTTCGTCTGCGAGATATTTCCGGAGTCTATATTCTTCTATATCACTATTTCGAACTTTATCTTTTAAATTTTGTGGTAGTACATAATAAAACCTATGTACGTTTACTGAAAATATATTTTCTTCTACACTTCCCAAAGCACTTGGTAAATAAGGACCCTCGGTACTGCGGGGTGGGTTCATCAAATTTCTAAACATTGCAAATGGCGTTCCATGATCATATAATATTGTCACAAAAGTACCTTTCTTTTTTTGCCCAAGTGGAATATCGGTGGTAGTATGGGTAAGAAATGGACTAGGGGTTGATCCAAGAACGCGTTCTATATAATATTCCATACCAGCTTCTAAATTTTGCCAAGGAACTTCTTCCATTAATACATATATATATATTATTTTTCCTTGTCAATAAGTATTTCTTTTGCCACATTTCTATTGATTTAGTATCGTTTTTTACTTTTTTTACTTTTTTTACTTCTTTTACCCTTTTTAGTTCGTTTACTTTTTTTGGTTTTTCTTGATTTTTTACCACCTTTTTTTTCACTTTTTAAGCCATATTCTTCTACTTTGGCAGTTAAATCTGGTATATTATCTACAACTTCGGCTGCGAGATATTTTCGGAGTCTATTTTCTTCTATATCGCTATCTTGAACTTTATCCTTTAAATTTTGTGGTAGTACATTATAAAACCTATATAAGTTTGTTGAATATATATTTTCTCCTAGAGGTCCCAAAGCACTTGGTAAGTAAGGACCTTCGATACCGCGGGGTGGTTCCATCAAATTTCTAAATATTGTAAATGGCGTCCCCCGGTCATATAATATTTCCACAAAAATACCTTTCTTTTTTCTCCCCATTGGAGTTCCATAGTCATCTACTCTTGGCGGAAGAATATTTTCTATATAATATTCTTTACCAGCTTCTAAATTTTGCCAAGGAACTTCTTCCATTAATATATATATATATACTATTTTTCCTTATCAATAAGTATTTCTTTTGCAACATTTCTTATTATTTTATCATAGTTTCTCTCGTTATCTTCGTCTTTCATTTCTCCCATTGAGTTATCCAAAATCTTCATATATTCTTCGTGTTTTTTTGTGGTAATATCGTCTGCTTTTGGATTTGCTTTTAACCAGTCCGGGACTAATTTAATATTCTTATGCTCTATTAATTTAATTGCGCGTTTCATATGTTTTTTATCTTCATCTTTTACCCAAGCATCATTGTATTTCACGTGAATTACCTCGCGTTTTAAATCGCTGCAGTGAATAGGTCTTTTATACACATCAATTCCTTTTAATTCACGTATTAGAATATTGTTGATGCTACCAACGTAACCCATTCTTCCGAAATTTTCAAAGTCTTTAAACCCAACGTTGATGCCATTGATAAAATCGGTAATGTTGAATGCATCCTTGCATTTTTCATTCAAGAAAATATTCAAATTAAACTTGTTATTATTCGTAGTATTGTTATTATTTGTCGTATTATTATTATTAGTAATTGATTTTGTTTCCTTCGCAAGTTCTACAATTTGTTTCTGTAAATCTTGGTTAATTTCTATCATTTTTATAAACATAGTTTTCAATTCTTTTAACTCCTCTTCTGTTTTTTGTTGTTTTTCTTCGTAACTTTCTTCCTTTTCTTCTGTGGTTAAAACAATAACTTCTTCGGAGTTTTTATTTTTTTCTTCGGAAATTTTACATTTTTTTTCGTGGTACCACAAGCTGTTGCGCACTTTGTATTCTTTATTACAATATTTACAGCAAAATACGTTTGAAGGATTTTTTTGGGATAAATCGTTCAAAATCGTTCTATTTATATGTTTTGATGTGCTTATATGTTTGTTAAAATCTTTTTTACTACTAGTAATATAGTTACACTTTTCACAAACATAATTTAGTGGGATAAATTGCGGATTTTCCATTCTAAATGTTCTATATATTAATAGAACAAAAAAATCCCTAAATACTTTTTTTTAGAAATCATATTTTATGCTCACAAAATTATGCTCTCGCGTAAAATACGAAAAACTGGTTTTGAGAGCTTTATGCTGTAAAACACGTTTTGAAAACAAGTTGTCGCCAAAATATATGGGGTTTTGAAAATTGGACATTTATTTTTGTCCATTTTTTCAAACCCCTGGCACTTTTGTGCAAAAAATTTTGCCATTTTCTTCCTTCGGAAAAATTCTTAAAAATAAACACTTTTTGATTAAAAATAGCAAAAATGTTAAAATAAAGAAAAACACCGAAGGAAAAACAACGAATATTTAAAATTATAATATTTTGTTATATATAATAAATAATGATAGGAATAGATGAATGTATAGAACCAAATTCGTATGTTTTAACCATATCTATTGATACACACGCAGCAGTGATAAATGTAAATTTAAACGATAAAGAAAATGAAATATTTAAAAATGTAAGATACTACAGTCAAGTTGGAGACTATTACTATTCTATTTCAAATGTAAATAATGATGTTTATAACTACCGAAATTTAAAAAATATTTTTAGAAAAACATTATACGAACCAACTTATATTGAAATGGAAAATCTTGGAAAAACATTGAAACCTATCTATAAACAAATGTTAGAAGGATATAAAGTATATGATGACAGAAGATATGAAAAGTCTTGTAAAATACACAATATGGTGGTATATGACAAGATTTTATCAAAATTTGAACGTTTAAATGACCGTTATAATCAGTTATATTGTTACTTTAACCCAAGCGATGCATATATTGGTATAAAGTTAATCTCATTACACAAAAATATGAGTAACGCAACAGATGGTATTAAATATGAATTAGTAACACCAGATGATATTGACTTGTCTACATTATCTGGGTTAATTAAGTTATCAATGTTGATTAATGGCAAAGATGTTGTGTCTCAAGTCATCCAAGAAGCGTTGCGAGAACCTCAAATACAAGACAACGAAGTTATTATTTTGAATGGTGATAGTATTGATGTAATTAGAATGAGTTTTTTTGTGAGTTTAATAAAATTAATTTTTAACAATAACTGCAGTATTAATTTAATAGACTTTTCTTGTTCTCATATTTATTCAAGAGTCAGTGTAGCAAAAGAAGATAAAGATAGAGCAATGGAATATGCGAACGTAGACATTGAAGCCCCCGCAAGTACTGTAGGTAAATTTGGAGGTAAAAAATATAAAAAACAAAAAAAAATAAAACGAACAAAAAATGTTAAAAAGTCAAAAAAAACTAAAAAACGCGGCAATAGAACAAGAAAAAATAAATTATAAAGTGGTATTATCTTTGTAGTTTGGAGTTGTTTGTTGCTTCGTTAATTCTTTGTTTGAATAAAACAATATAAACGCTAAGAAAATACCGAAGAAATTTTTAGCAAACAAGTCCAGTATATTATACATTATATTTTTAATCGTATACGGGAGTATAGATGCCACACCATACAACGACCATATACCGCAAAAATACCAAAATGTTTTGATACCATCTTGTGAAAACACCGCATAGTTTTTGTAAATAATATAAAACATTAAAATAAAAGGAATAAATCCTAAAAATGCAGCCAAGTATTTTGACATTTTCTTAATTTCTCCCAAATAACCAAACATTAACATTGCTGCATTTAATATGACAATCGGAACTAATATTTTCAGATTTTCTTGAATGAGTTCATACATATTATCTTTTATTTCTTTGTTTTCTTCTTTATACTTCAAGTACATCAAGTAAAATGAGTAAGTGAATAACATTGTTGGAGTGGTAATAAACCAGTCGTAGTATCTAAAATGTGTAATATCAGCAATTTTGGAAAAATTATATACCATCCAAACATAAAATGAACCTTCTATAATTTGAACAATAAATTCTAATAACAACAAGTTTTTCAATAACAAAAATGATGAAGGAACTTTCAATCCCAAAACATAATAATCAAAAACACCAGTTATGATTTGAATAATTAATGATAACACACCAGTAATGTAAATAAAATCTTTCATTATTATATATTGAATATATAATAATTTTATAAAACATATAAAAACATATAACTATGTTATTATATAAAAATGCAAAACGACCAGTCACCACCAAAATTTGTTAGACCTTGGGGATGGTATCAAAATATTTACGAAGACGAACACTCCGGATACAAAGTAAAAATTATTCATGTTGATGTTGGACAAAGGTTATCATTGCAGTCACATAATAGCAGAAGCGAACACTGGGTTGTTGTGAAAGGTATTGCAGAAATAACTATCGGTAAAAAAACATTTGTCTGTAACAAGGACTCACAACATTATATTCCAATAAAAGAAATTCATCGTTTAAAAAACGTTGGATACGAAGAATTAGAAATTATTGAAACCCAAATTGGAAGTTATTTAGGAGAAGATGATATAGTGAGATATGAAGATGATTATGGTCGTCGTTGAATAACACAACGATTTTTGCAAAAATATTTATGAACTCCTACAAATTCGGCAGTCATATGCAATAAAAAACCCAATAAAAACATTAATATCCAACGATTTTCAATAAAGACTTTCAGTAAAAGTCCTAATATTATAAACACACCGCCTTCTAAAATACTTTCTCCAAGTAGTATCTGCTTCGTTGTGTAAGATTTACTGCCATTCACACAAGTAGCACAGTAATAGTCTTGAATTTTCAAGTAATAACCTAAAAAGTGTTTCAAAAATCCAACAACAAATAGTAATAACACAAAGTTAGAAGAAACCAAAAACGAAACGAAAATAGAAATAACACAAGTATAAACTCCAACAAATAGAGACTCAAACAGCAATTTTTTAGTTAGTTTTGAATTTGGCGATTGTTTCATTTTATATTATTTGGATATAATTAATTATAAATATATTTTTTTGTTTATAATTATAATATATATATGTATCGTAATTATATTAGAAATCATCCAACAGTTGTAGCAATTTTATTATTTTTATTGATATTTATCCCGCTACATATTGCACAACCAAAATTTTTATACAACACGGATGGTAGTATCCGGCAATTTGGAGTTGGATTTAGAAATAAAACCATTTTACCCATTTGGTTACTATCCATTATTTTAGGCATTTTATGTTATTTGTTTGTTTTGTATTATTTAGCGAATCCAAAATTTAATTTTTAGTTTACTATTTTCACGTATTGCATCACATATGTGAAAATATTATTTTTGTTCATATCTTTTTCCATCAATACCACACATACCACTCATACTTCTAGCAGTAGAACAGTAATTGTATTCAACAGTTACTTCAGAGTTGTCAATTCCAGTAACTAGATAGGTGTCGTCTAGTTTTATGGTTGTTATGTTGAAAAGCATACATTTACCATACGCTGCAGAACTATAACTACTTTCTGGAGGAATATAATGTTTACAATTTATACAAAATTTGGTTAGAGTCGGTTTCAAAGAATACGCCATAGTGAAAAAAACAAATATATTTATAAAAGTCCAATACATAACTATTGTATAGTATAACAAGTATTATTTATATCATTTGCAAGTACTATAATTAAGTGCTTTTGGTATAAACCATATTTTTTGCTTTTGCATTAGCTGCCGTTTTTACTGCTTGTTTTTTCAAATAGTCTTGTTGATTTTGTTGAATATCTTGTAAATTTTGAACACAACCGCGGGATGTTATTTTGTATTGTACAATAGATGTTAGTAAAATTGCGGTATACAAGAACCACATACCTTCACCAATATTATCTCTTAATACAACAACATCTAATAGTTTTTGTTTTAGACCTAGTGCATTTTGATTTTCAATAGGAACCCCATTACTTATAGTAGGTTGATACTGGTCTTTCATCAAAGGAGTTAAAATAGATGTCCATATTTTGTTGAAGTTTTCGGGAACAATTTGGTTGATTAAAATACTCATATTACCACATAATTTGATGATTGCATCAGCTGCGGTTTGGTATGACAATTTTTGTTCGGGGCTTAAAGATGGGTCATCCTTAATTGTTCTGTTCAAGTCAGTATTCACTAATAACTCAGTCAATACACCATTTGCAGTTGAAGCAACAATAAAATAACCGACTACATTTGAAAATGCAGACTTTATTCCGGGGAATATAATTAACACAGCCATTAATATTCCAAATATGAATATCCAAGGAATAAATGTAACAATAAATGCATAACCAATATTACTAGTTGAACTACCACCACAAGTATTTATTACGTAGAACGCGTTAACTGCAAATTGAGTCATTACTACAAGTAATAAATATATACCCAAACCCATATATTTACTAGTTGCATATTTACCCATTAGTGCCGCATCGTTCAAAGTGTCAAGCTTCATTTTAGGTTTTAAAACAAGATAAAATAATATAGTTGTTATTAAAAATATCAATACCGAAATATATGAAGTGTCCATATAGATATTGTGTATAATTTATTTTAGAATTATAAAACTAATTATTAGTATATGAATTCTGATAATTTTACTAAACCAACCTTAATTGAACCCGGGGTTAAGTATTTTTTAAACCAAACATTAAAACAATGTAGGGAATTTAAAAATAAATACAACAATGTTATATTTAATATATCTTTAGGTATTGGATTTTTTCTACTTTTAGGAACAATATTGTTATTTAAATATAAAGGAAAACTAACTCCTTCTGAAAAAAATATGAAAAACATTGAAAAACAACAGTATATTTTATCAAAAATAAAAAATTATCAAGACGCTAAATTGCGTTCTCAACAGTCGTTGATTACTGGATTGCCACAATGGGACGACGAATATGATTTTACGCATAAAAAGATTGGAAAATTCTAAAAGACGAAAAAAATATAAATAAATATATTCGTAATTTATAATATAGAATGGATGAAAATGAACTAGTAGATGAAAACAAATCAAATGACGATAAAACGAAATATTTAGAGGGTCTAGATAAATACTATGAAATGAAAGACCAATATGAAACGAGTATAAATAATGAAAAAAAGAAAATTATAGCAATTCCAAATTTAAGTTGGAAAGAAAAAAGATTAAAATATAGCGAATTAAGACCGAAATGTATTAACTGTGGGAGACCAGTTGGTTCCGTTTTTACAAGTAAAGAAAATGAAGATTTTGAACGCATACTATCGGCGGTTTGTGGAGATAAGGAAAATCCGTGTCCTTTCAATATTAAAATAAATTTGGCAGAAACAAACGATTTACGTGAGTTGATAAAAGAAGATGAAGAAAATCTGATGGAATATAAAAAAAGTATAATTCTTGATAAAAATGATTTTTTATTTGGATACATAACAAGTGAAGAAGCAGTTAAAAAATTTGAAGAAATCCGAGAAAAAGTAATAACCGCAACAGAAAATACCCAGTATTTTTTAACTTTGTTTAATGTGACTACTGATTCAACCACAAAAAAAGAAATGTTGAATAAAACGCAGACCGAATTATATACGAATATTGAAAATATTCAAAAAATGATGTCGGAGTATGAAAAAACCAATAATAAACAGTTTGTAACTGATGCAGTGGATGTTTATATTGATGATATGATTCCTCGTTTGAAAAAATTAATGAATTTAAAATATGCCAAGTCCTATGTTGATTATGAAGACGACGGAACATACAAGTTGGTTCAGTTGCCATATAGTGTTGAACAGTTAGAGTTTGTGTTAGGCGACCAAAAAGTAGAAAAAATGCAGTTAGGACTTAAGGAACCAAAAGAGAAAAAAACAAAAGAAAAAAGTAAAAGCGATACAACAGAAACAACTGAATATGACGAAGAAGGTAATAAAAAATATAAGTATAAAGAAGAAATGAGAATAGGAGAATAAAATATTTTCATATTCAAAAAATTTTATTAGTTTATATATATTATATGTGGGTTAGTTTTGTTTTATACAACATTTGTTATATTTTATTTTTGTTTTTTCTAGCATCAGATGATGATATTAAGGGACTACCAAGTAATCCAATAGAGAGACTAGTTGCGCTGTTTTATTATACAGTAACAACAATGACAACAACGGGTTACGGTGATATCACAGCAGTTTCACCACGAGCTCAAATAATAGTATCCAGTTATATGTTGATAAACTTTTACATTCTTGTTACGCAAGTAAGTATTTTTAGAGCAAAACATAAAGCAAGTTAACAATTTTAATATAATAAAATATTTTACTATATAAAAGAGATGTGGTCATTATCAAAATTTATTTCATTACCAATTTTTATTGTTAGTTTAGCATTTGGACTCTTTTTTGTTTATATAATGGGTCCAGAAACAAAGGTGGTTCATATGTATCCGACACCAGAAAATGTAGGAAAGGTCCAATACAAGGATAATGCCGACAATTGTTTTTTTTATGAAGCAAAAGAAGTGCCTTGTCCATCAGATAAGGGATCTATCAAAACGGTTCCGATACAAAAATAGATTTTTATACAAATCATTAGTTTTAGATAATTTTTAATAGTGTGATATTATATACAATAATGTTACGATTAGCAAAATTTTTACACGGTGAAACCGGAAGAATATTAATGTCAATTATTTTAGGATTGGGTTTAGCATCTTTATTTAGAAAAGTTTGTAAGGGGCGTAATTGTATTATTCAAAAAGCGCCTCCATTAGATGAAATTGATGGAAAAATATATAAGTTCCAAGATAAATGTTACAAGTACAACACAAAGTCTGTAAAGTGTGATAAAAATATGAAATTTGTTGAAATGGATGACGACGATAAAAAATAATTTGTTTGTTTGCGTAAATAGTATTATTATAATAATCAAAATATATTATAATTATATGTCTTCAGATACAACGAGTATTATGGATTTGCCAACTGACCCAACGGGGGGAGGAAGTATTGGCGGAAATGTCTCTCTTTCAATCAATGAAACAAATCAAGTAATTTCTGGCGGCGGAAATGTAGGAGGGCAAGGACAAGGCCAAGGTGTTTCTTTAGACCAATCAACAATAAATCAAATCGTAAATGGGTTACAACAAGCAAGTTCAGCCGGCCTAACACAGTTACAGTCAAGAGATATTCCAAGAAACACCGAAAACATAATACAAGACCCGCAAATACAACCAAACTATATTCCTCCTAATAGAGAAACCGAAGATTACATTGGTGACTACGAAGATAATGATGAAATTATATCAAAATATAACAGACGTGTTGATCAAGACAGTAGCTTAGACCAACTATACGATGAAATACAAGTTCCATTGTTGATATGTATATTGTACTTTTTGTTCCAACTACCGATTTTCAAACGTTTATTATTCAAATACTTTCCAGTGTTGTTTTTCAAAGACGGAAACATCAATATATATGGATATTTATTCACTAGTGTTTTATTTGGAACGTTGTACTATTTCATATCAAAAGTAACGACTCATTTTAGTACATTTTAACTCGGTCTCATTTTCTCTCTTTGTATTGAAATTCAAAAGTAAAAATAGGTCAAAAATATAAGATGCGTATCATTTATAGTATATTTATTTCATCTATAAATAATACATTACTCCATAAATTAAATGTTAGAAACGTATATTTCCAAATTAGTTGATAATATTCCACTTTCAAAAAAGAATCAACGAGAGAAAATAGATATTATTCTTGACGGGGGATTATTCAATGGAAGTTATTTAATCGGTGCTCTTTATTTTTTGAGAGAAATGGAAAAAGTAGGTCATATAGAAGTAGATAAGTTATCCGGATGCAGTATTGGTTCTCTCGCTTGTGTCTTATATACTGCAGACTTGTTGGATTTAACAACCGAAATATACAATATGGCGATTGACCAGTTCAAGAAAACAACCCATTTGGAAGTAGTGGATGACATTCTCTCTAAAATACGCAAAAAGTTGCCGCGGGATATTTGTGAAAGAATGAATGGTCGGGTTTTTATTACCTACTATGATTTAAAAAAAGGAAAAAAGGTCATAAAATCCAAATACAAAAACAAGAAAGAAATTATGGATGTAGTGAAACGGTCTTGTTTTGTTCCTTACTTGATTGACGGTAGTTTTATGCACAAGGAGAGATATATAGATGGGATTTTTCCTTATATTTTGCCCAAAGAAGAAGGGAAACGAATTCTTTACTTGGACCTTTTAGGATACGATAAAATAACTCATATTATATCCGTTAAGAATGAAAAAACGAATTTTCATCGTGTTCTCTCTGGACTGTTGGATATTCACTTGTTTTACATCAAAGAAAAACCAACGCTAATGTGTAGTTACGTGGATGAATGGTCATTAGTAAGACAAACGTATCATTTTATACTTAAAAAATTATTTGAAATATTTGTATTTTACAATATTTATTTTTATTTTTTGATTCATAAATACATACTCACGAGAGAAGTCTTGGAACATTTGAACAGTAATTCGTTTGTTCAAATAGTCGTAGATTTTTTAAAAAAGGCAAATGAAAAGTTTTTGAGGTATTTTTGTATGTAATATATATAAATATGTATGATTATTATTTTTATTTCAATAAAGAAGAAAATGCAAAATATGTTGATTCATTTCACACGATAGGTTGTGGTGAAGGAAATAAATTTGACTTATTAGAACAAGTAAAGAATAATGATAAATTTTGTAGAAATAAAGAAGGAATGGATTATGATTTTTTTATAAAGTCTTTGGAAAATAAAGATATTGTTATATACATCACTCAAACAGATAATAAAAATATACTAGGGGCTTGTTCTTTATCTGTGATTACTTATTCAGACACTCCTTATATAACTATTTACAGTATATGCGTTCCTCAAAACGAAGATTTGAAAGGTATTGGAAGTTTATTACTAACAAAAGTAAAAGAGTTTGCGAGTATATTGGGTGTGAAAAAAATATCACTTTACGCGAATAAAGCAGTAGAAGAATTTTATATAAAAAATGGTTTCACAAATTCTGGTGAGGTTAGTGGTATGACTTATACTTTGAAAGGAGGAAGAAAAAGAAAAACAACGAAGAGAAAAAAATCAAACAAGAAAAGGAAAACAAACAAGAGAAGAAAATCTTCAAGGGTGTAATTATCCTTTCCTCCTCTTTGTTTTATTTTTTTTATTTTTGTTCTTTCTATATTTTCTACTACTGCGACGTTTTCCACCTCTGATACCATCTGGGAATAACTTTTCCTTTTCATCGTATGGTTGTTCTAATATATTTTTTACTGCAGTATCATCCTCATCTACTTCAACCTTTTTTTTCGCAATTATATCTCTTGTAAGTCCTTCCAAGGTTCCCACTTTTATTTTGTATAAAATTTTTTCAATACCTTCTATTCTTTTATTATTCAAATTGACGTATTCTTGTATTTTGTCAATTAAATTTTTAAGAGGAACTATTCTATCATTGTTTTGTTCTTGTAAAAGATGTTTAGCACGTGAAAGTTTTTGTATATAAGTATCATATTTTTCTCTTGTTTCTGTTGTGGTTTCACTTTCATTTATATCTAATTCGTTTTCAATGTAGTCATCAATTTCAACATCTTCTATATCGTGTAATTCATTTAAGTCACTAATTTTTTTTGACCATAGCGCACCCATTAAATGTCGTAATGGACTATTAGAGTAGTTACCGCCATAATCGTCACGAATATCTTCAATAATATTCGTTAAATTGTTGAATGTGAGATCCAAATTATTTATTAATTCAGCCATTTATATTATATATATATTATTATATATATAATAAATTATTTTTTCTAAAAGAAATATCCTTTCCTCCTCTTTGTTTTATTTTTTCCAGAGTGTTTTTTCTTTGTTTTTGTAACAGACAAGTCTTCTATTTTTTGCTTTATCTGTTTTTTATCTCCGGGACGATAGGTCAAGAACCATTCTTCGTATTCCAAAGTGCCTCGTTTTTCTTTCAATTCTTTAAACTTCGCCGCCTTTTCGGCACGCATTTCTTCAACCGTTTCTTGATGTCCGTAACAGTCAATACTGAATCTTTTCAACAACCCTTTTTGTTCTAGTCTATTCTTTTGTTGAACTTCAAACAAGTATTTCGCCATACATAAAATACGATTGGTATCGTAGTAGTCACGGTCGGCGTATAAAAAAGCCAAATAATAACTCAACATTGTATCAATCGTTGCAATTTTAATATCTTCTCCGTCTACTTGAATGACGTTGTAACTATGACACGCAATAGGTTTGTATATAAATGCAATCGTATCACTACCTACCATAATTTGATAATTTTCTGGAATGACTTCGCCAAGTGGTTTGTTTTTCACAAATTTCGCATTTTTTACTTTTACATCTTTGAGTCGTTCAATGACAATTTCGGCAGTCGTTTTAGGGTCGTCTGAGATAACATCAAAATCGGGAATTTTTTTCACTTTATGATAAATATCTTTTGGCATATACTTTGCGTACATTGAGATAGCGTAACCGCCGAAAAACACGACAGACTGATTTACTAGTGTATGTTTGACATTTTCATAAATAGCATTACCGAATTCCTCGTTTTTAGTAAGTTTTCTTTGAAAGTCAATATGAGCACATTGTGCGGAGTCTAATGGGTAATTTTTATTCAATAGAGTCAAACGTTTCAACACTTTTTCCCAACGAGAAGTGTCGCCAGCGGGACGACTTAATTCCAAATACATTCCCATTCTTAAATAATTGGGTGGTGCATATAAAATACCCGCTACTTGGATACTGTCTTTTTTAAGAGTATAAAAAAGTTCCTTGGGAATACTTGTAATGTCGGCAATACCGATGAAGTTTACAAAAACCTTGTAGGTCCCAAAATGTTGACCGGCTTTTGCTTCTACTTCAGAAAATCCAGCATCAATATAAATATCTGCTAAATCTTTGGCATCTTTCAAAGCATTTGGACTAAAGAAGTCGTAGTCGGGGATTTCAATATCCTTGTTGTAAAACTGGTCTTTTTTTGGAAGAATATTATTAATTGCAGTACCGCCATAACAAATTAAAGATTTTTTCTTTATAAAATTTTCAACAATCGTAAGCATTTTTGTTATTTCTGGCGAATTTACCGCATTTTTACCGATAATTTCTTCTGCTTTATCAACAGCAGAACGTAAAATAACTAACTCACATTCTTGAAATGACATTTTTTTATCGCATAAATCTTTCATTTGAGTAAATATATTATCTAAAATATAGTGAGATAATATCTTTTATATAATTGGTAAAATATCTAAACTTTAAAACTATAGTAATCACTATTAACTTCTCGGGTTTGATAACTAACTGCCGGGTCTTGTGGTGTTGGTTTAGGTATAGTGACTGGAATATAACGTAGTCTATCTGGTTTCAAAACAAAAGCATAACCATTATCGTTGAAGAATTTTTCGTCTTCTTGTAAGTTGACATCATAATTTTGGTAACGCATTGCGGTCATTTGACTTCCGGTTTCTCTAGATACAACTCCACTAGGGTTTGTTGGTGAAGGTCCTTTATCGGGCATACAGATAGTCATATTTTTTTTATTGAAATTTTGTAATTCAGACAAGTCTGGTGTATTTTTAACATTATAAAAGTTTAATCCACGCATAAATACTGAGTTGCTAGTAATATTTACATATTCATAAAAGTCTTCGTTGTCTAAATATTTGTTGTTTGACTTATCCACGATAAGAATTATTTTTTGTGAAAGTTCAGTTAATTTAATGTCACCAATATTTTTACCTCCGTACTCATAACTATATGTGGGACCTAAGAAAAATCTTCTATATTCCTTAAATATTTTTGCCAAATTTTTATACATTGATATGTTGTTACTTTTAATTCTTAAATGAAATAAGATAGGGTCATTTGGATTTGGAGCAGTACCTCCCGAAAATGCGTAATTAACAATAATATTCATAACGTCTGAAAATGGAACACTGTTATAAGTCTCTTTAATATAAAAACTACTATTTGTTGAAGTTGCCACAACTGGTTTATTGTTTATGGAATAAATTTCAAAATCTAATCCTCTAACACCTTGTTTTAAAACATTTTTCAAATTACATAAATTTACAAAGTCGTGTTTATAAGAACCGCCACTGCAACAGTTGTATGCGGTTTTAATATAGTAGTCTTTCAATGTGTAACCGCACTTTGGGTCCTTTGCGTTAATTGACTTAATCTTTCCATTTATTGTTCCATATTTTTTCTCCATGATGGAACATTCCTTGGGCATTAAACTTGTGATATAGTAATAATAAACAATTACTAAAACAATTGTTACTATTATCATAATAATAATGATAGTGCTTATAAAGTATTCCTTTGTAAATTTTGGACTATTTATTATTTCTTTGAACTTATTTGAAACATTTACCATATCTATTTAATATATAATAATATTAAAAGTATTTTGTAATTCAAAATATTTAGATAATGACAAAATATTTAATTAAATATAAATTCAATTAAATATAAATTATCAGTATAATATAACTAAATGAGTGGTGGATTAATACAACTTGTTTCGGCAAGTAATCAAGATATTGTTTTAACTGGTAATCCAAGTAAAACATTTTTTAAATCAACATATCATAAATATACCAATTTCAGTTTGCAAAAGTTTCGTCTAGACTTTGAAGGTTCTAGAACATTGCGTTTATCCGAAGAATCAACATTTACATTTAAGGTGAAACGTTACGGAGACTTGTTGATGGATTGTTATTTAAGTGTGGAATTACCGAACATATGGAGTCCAATACTTCCTCCTCAAACAGACGAGACAACAACTGCAAATAATACTGGTGCGTGGATACCTTATGAGTTTCGTTGGATTGAAAACATTGGAGCACAAATGATATCAAAAATAATGATTACTTGTGGTAATCAAACATTGCAAGAATTTTCGGGCGCATATTTGTTAGCGATGGTACAACGAGATTTTTCCGCAGAAAAAAAAGCGTTATTTGACAAAATGACTGGGAATGTTCCAGAGTTGAATGATCCGGCAAATTCTGGGTCACGTGTAAATGCTTATCCAAATGCATACTATACGAGCGACCCCGCTGGCGCAGAACCATCTATTCGTGGAAGAACACTGTATATACCATTAAACGCGTGGTTCTCTCTTAAAAGTCAAATGGCATTTCCTTTAGTAGCACTTCAATACAACGAATTACAAATTCACGTTACAATGCGTCCTATTCAAGAGTTGTTTCAGATACGCGATGTAATGGATAGTGACAATAACTATCCCTACATTGCTCCAAACTTTAATCAATATTATATGCAATTTTATCGTTTTTTACAGACACCTCCAGATGTTGCTTTAGGAGTAAATTCTTATACCGACACAAGAACATTATGGAATGCGGATGTGCATTTGAATTGTACTTATTGTTTTTTATCCAATGCAGAGTCGCGTATATTTGCGCTAAACGAACAAAAATATTTATTTAAACAAGCGAGAGAAAACGTTTTTTATAATGTGACTGGACCGAACAAGGTTCAGTTGGATTCTATGGGGATGATATCAAGTTACACTTTTTTCTTGCAAAGGAGTGACGCAAATTTGAGGAATGAATGGAGCAACTATACCAACTGGCCGTATAACTATTTACCATACGATTTGACACCAGCGAGCACTAGTGGAACATATGAAATAATACGAACAAATCCAGATGGAACAACCACAACCGTATATATTGGTCCGGGAGTAAATGCAAATGGAAAATTAACCGGGTGGATGCTTACTGGAAACTATAATTTAGAAAATGAGAAAAATATTTTGATATCAATGGCGTTGTTGTTGGATGGTTCTTATCGTGAAAATGCTCAACCAGTGGGTGTTTACAACTATATTGAAAAATATACGCGTACTGCGGGAAATGCTCCGGATGGATTATATGTCTACAACTTTTGCATGAACTCTTCACATTTGGACTTACAGCCATCCGGTGCAATCAATATGAGTCGTTTTACAACAATTGAGTTTGAAATAAATACGATTGTCCCTTCTTTGGACCCTTATGCCCAGTCGCTTACTATTTGTGATCCCGAAACTGGAAATATTATAGGTATAAATAAACCAACGTGGAGAATTTATGATTATAATTTTAACTTGGTAGTATTTGAAGAAAGAATCAATATGGTTACTTTTGTGGGTGGTAACTGCGGTCTTATGTATGCAACTTAAATACTACAGCAAGTTACCGTGTATTATTTATTATACATTTATAAATATATAATAAACAACATAAAAACAATCTATTACAAGTAACTAGTAAAACAGAATGGAAAAAATACAAACCAATACAAAAAAAATGTTTAAACCAGTAAGTTATTACCATAAATATAGTTGTGAGTCGTGTAACTATTTTACAAATTATAAAAATAGTTATAATAAACATATTAAAAGTGCTAAACATTTATCATTTTTTCCAAAAGAAGAAGAACACGTTGAAATTGATGCCAGTAGTATAAAGGACGAACAACAACAAGAAAGAGAAACAGTTAATGAAGAATTAAAACCAGAAGTGGTAATGGATGCAAGTATGGGATTTATTACAATAGAAGAGGTGAAAAAAGATACCAAAGTTGAAGATATACTTCCATACAATGAGTATAAGTTGAACAAAATTATTGACTTAATGGACCGACTAAGTAATCAAATAAATAATGATATTGAAATAAAGTGTTTTTACTTTGGAATGGGAATTTTCTTTCATTATGCATTTACTAATTTATTCGTTGGAGGCAAGTGGTCCAACTTCTTTGAATTGTCCGGATAAAGTTGGACGAATCGGATAGTTAGGCATAAATCCTAAATTGCCATTAGGATAATATTTTCTATTAAATTCATTTTCACCCAATTCAAATTTATTTTTCCACTGGTCTACGCCTAAAAAATATTGAGGTACTGGTGCATTAGGATTAATTACTCCGGCTTGTGTTCCAATATCAGTAGTTAAAACAGAAAAAGTTGGAGTTACACCTTGTGTTAATTTACCAGAGTCATTATACCCCGGAACTTCCTCGCTGAGTGACTCTTCTATTTTTTTATTGATAGGAGGTGTGCAACCGTAACAATCAATATCAGAAACACATTGTTCTCCGGTGATTGAGCAACGACCCGGAGGTCCACACATATTTTTACAACTAGTAGTTGTGTTGATTGGAAGACGTACAGTATCTGTGGTGTCGGCACTTTCTGGATTTATAGTTACGGTTGTAAATCCTTCTTTTTCTCTACGAATATAATCATTTTTTATTAAATAGTCTCCCCAATAGAAGATAATACAAATAAAAATTAATGTGATAAATGCTAGAATAAATATATTTATTTTATTAGTCATAATAATATAAATAGAGAATAAAATAATTGTGTTAATGTTTTCTATATTTTCTTGATTTTTTAGATTTCTTTGACTTTCTAGACTTTCTTTTGGATTTTTTATATTTTTTTGACTTTCTTGGTCTTCTTTTTCCGGCTTCTTGGTTTCTTTCACGCTCAACCTCATTTAGATAAGGGATGTCTTGTCCCTCTTGTAGTGGTGGCGTTACCATTTGAGGGTACTGTTCTTGTTGTACTGTTTGTTCTCCTAGGTTTATCAATCCTAACTCTTGCATTGCTTCATCAAATAGGTCATCACATTCCCGTTTTACCTGGTAGGAGACTTCACGTGAATATGGTATGCCTCTTTCTTCTAATTCATCGTATGGAATTATTGGTTCGGCTGTCATCGGAACTGGAGTATAACATTTTTGTAATTCATAATTCAAACGTTTATATGTATATTCATAAATAAAGTATGATGGGGTTGAGTTTGTGAAATCATCCTTAAATTCAATAAATGGATTTTGTGACATATAGTATAAATAGAGATAAAATAATTAATTGTTCATTTAAATAAATTATAATATCAATTTATAATATGGCAACAGATTCGTCATCTGAAATTGAAAAGAAAAAAAAACAGATGCTTAGTTCTATGGGAACTACAACACCAAATAATCCATTAGGATACGCGACAACATTATTTAGACAATTATTTACTTTTGGGATAATGATTGTCATTGGAACAACCATGGTGTATTCTGGAAAAGTAGCTCAAGCTAATATATTGCCAACGAAGATAAAATGTTTTCCATATACAAATTTGACACCCACGATAGATAAAGTTGACATTGACATTAATATTGTCAAAGTGAAACCAGGTGAAGTTTATTCAACAAAATTAGATTTTGACCAATCGAAAAATATGAAAATAATGGAAGAAGGATTTTTGGGATTTCTAAAACGTATGACGGAAAATAAAGATTCTGGACATTTTTACTTGTACGCGTGCTCCTTGTACCAAAGTGCTATATCCAATAACTTGTATATGAATACAGCTTACTATAATTTAATAAATTCATATTGTTCAGAGTCGTTAATATTATTTTTATTACCATATTTTAGTATTTTTTGGTTTATAATTACATTTGCCGTTAATTTAGGTTATATTACTGGTATGTGGTTTTATAATTTATATTTATTTTATAGCACAAAGACAGTTGTGAATGATAAAACAGTATGGCAACCGGGAGAAAGTATGTGGAGTTTTTCAAATGTATTTAAGTCGTTGTTTATGATTTTTATTGCTTTTATCGCTTGGCTGTGTGTTGGTATTGGTATCATCGTACCATTTATGACTTTTACAACAGCAGTTTACTCAATATTAATGCCCATGTTTATGGAGGCAAATGTGAAAGGCTCTGGAAAACCATACACATTTTCATCGGCTTTACTTGATGTTTTTAAGTACAAAATTAGTGTAATAATGTATATAGTTACTTATTACATGATAACTGGCGCATATTCTAATTTTGGTTCAACTGCAACCGGTGTTTCATTTATCGCATTTATTATACTTTTCTTTTTCACAAATATTTATAAAGCATATAAACCCGCAGCCAAAGACACCGCAACTTTTGGTTGGGGTAAATACGAACAAGCAAATAAAGAGTGTAAATAATATTTTACATAAAAAAATAATTTAAAGAAACATTATTATTAATAACTGGGATTCTGTAAAACCCCCGCTCCCATGGCTTAGTGGTTATAGCGTGCGCTTAGTAAGCGTAAGGTCGCGAGTTCAATCCTCGCTGGGAGCTAAAACTGTATATAAAATACAGAATCTCATTATATTCAACAAAAAAATAATATAAATAGTTGTTGTATATTTATATTATGAATTTTCTAGTTGAAAAATTTATTTTACCAAAAGTAAGTATTTGTACGCCAACATTCAATCGTCGTCCATTTATTCCAATGATGATTGAATGTTTTAATAATCAAACATATCCAAAGGATAAAATAGAATGGATAATAATAGATGATGGCACTGATAAAATAGAAGATTTGGTCACACATATTCCACAAGTGAAATACTTTTATTATCCAGAAAAATTAACTTTGGGTAAAAAGAGAAATATAATGCACGAAAAAACAACTGGCGAAATAATAATTTACATGGATGATGACGACTACTATCCACCAGAACGTATATCACACGCAGTAGAAACTCTTCAAAATAATCCACAAGCGCTTTGTGCTGGTTCAAGTGAAATGTACATTTACTTTAAACATATTCAAAAAATGTATCAATGTGGTCCATATAAGGAAAACCATTCAACCGCCGCAACATTTGCGTTTAGACGAGAATTGTTAAAACAGACCCGTTACGATGACAACGCGTGTTTAGCGGAAGAAACTCATTTTCTCAAAAACTATACGATTCCATTTGTTCAACTAGATCCATTAAAAAGTATATTGGTTTTTTCTCATAATCACAATTCTTTTGATAAAAAGATTTTGTTGGATGGACCACCAAACAAATATGTAAAAGTTTCAGAAAAACGGGTGACTGATTTTATTAAAGAACCGACTATTTTAAATTTTTTTATGGTTGAAATAGATGAACTATTAGAAAATTATGAGCCGGGAAATCCAAAATATAAACCAGATGTTTCCAATCAAATGAAAGAAATACAAGAAAAAAGAAATAAAATGATTGAAGAACAAAAAAAACAACAAGATGCCAATTTACAAATGAATAATATTATTCAAAATAGTCAAAATGTGAATTATACTAAAAAAATTGAGGAACAAAATCAATTAATAATGGACTTGTTAAAGGAAAATTCTCAGTTAAAAGAAAAAAATGAATATTTGGAAAACAAAATAAAAGAATTAATAAATATTCGAATCAAAGAATTAAAAAAAGAATAATTGTCTTTTATCTAATTATAGTAAAATCAATATAAATAAATATAACAATAGTATTATATAATTTACGTATCCGTGAAATATGTTGTATGAAGATGATATGTGCCATCCCCTAAACCAAGAATGCGAACCAGTGATTTCTTCTAGACTTGAGAATAATAAAAAAGTAAAAAAAATAATGAGCGATATTCATCAAAATAACAAAGGTTTTCATTTGATTAAACGACAGTCTAAGGATGGAAAACATCATAATGTAGAATTTTTTTCATCTGGTAGTCAAGGTTCAAATATTAGAAATGCAATTAGTGGAACTTATTATTATGGTGACCGTGTTGGTTCAAAACAAGAAGACTTGTATTATAAAGTATGTATTTCAAGTGGTGACATGGGTAAAGATACGATTGTTTTATTTTATGATTCACCAGAACAATATGAACGTCATATGTATACAACTGTGGACTCAGAAGACAAAAAAAGATGGTTAGAAAAACAAGTGAGCGTAAAATTAACAAAACAATAATAAAAATAATATAAAAAATAATATAAAAAATAATATAAAAAATAATATAAAAAATAATATAAAAAATAATATAAAAAATAATATAAAAAATAATATAAAAAAAATAATTAAATAATATAATAATGCGTCTTATTCTATTATTTTTAAATTTATTGTTTGTTCAGTCATTCCATAGTACAATACTTTCAAAAATGAAAGTGTCAATTTTAAACAATATACTTGGACAGCATTTAAGTATAGAAATACCCTCAAACTATGAAAGTGGTGACGTTTATTTAATTGGTTTTTCAAATAAAAATTCTTCCAAAGATTTAGAAATAAATACAGTTACTAGTGAAAAGAATGATGATTTAGTCAGTATTATTGTTTCCAATAATTTAAAAAGGATGCGCAAAAGTTATGGTGGAGGATTTGACCAACGCGATATTGGAAAAACGGGTCTTGAAAAAATATATGAGCAAGTACAAGAAACAGTTATTTTAAATAAGTTAAAAAAATATCAGTATCAAATGAATCTTTTGAAAAAATTACAAAATGGTGGAGTGTCTGATTTTGAAAAAATAAAAGCAATAGACGAATATAACTATTATATGGAATCATCAAAATATGTGTCAAATATTGAATCTGGTGGGTTGTATAAAAACTGGACTAATATTGATTTATAATAAAATATAATTAATTATCTAAACAATTATTAAGTAATGAGTAAAAATATTGAATATAAAATAATAGGTAAAAAAACAACAGAAGAGTTACCACCATTAGATGATACGTATTATGAACCAGACACAACTTTTTCTTTAATTAAACAGCAAATTAAAGAATACTTATTAAAAAAATATAAAGTAAATATTAACCCAGAACATATTAAACTAAAATCTAAAAGTTATAAAAGTAATGCTCAGCATATTCCAGATATTGAAATTTCAACTGTATTTAAAAACCCAACATCTAAAGATAATGTAATTACTTTTGAAATAGAAAATAATGATGAAAGTAACATCCCAAATATTGCAGAAATAAGAACAAGTAGAGAAAAAACGTATACTGATATTAACGGCAACAGATTCACGTATAGTGGCGAGAAAGATGATGATGGGTACCCTAACCGATATGGAATTATAAAATATATCAGTGGCGATAACTTAGGAAATGAATATTTTGGAATGTTTAATGAAAAATATCTACCCAACGGTGAAGGAAGAATGACGATTCATAGTCACTTAGAACCAATTCAGAAATATTCGGGGACTTTTTCTAATGGACAAATTCAACCAAACAATGTAACTATTATTTATAAACCAAATAATGAAAATAATTATATGGAATACAACGGCAATATTAAGAACAGTTTTGGAATACGTCCTCACGGTTATGGAAAAATGATATTAAATAATTTAGATGAATATGTAGGTGACTTTGCGCTGGGACTTTATGAATATGGTTCAATGTATTATAAAAATGGAAACATTAAAGTATATAGTGGTTCTTGGGAACACGGTAAACCAAATGCATATGGACGTACTGCTGGTCACGGAATTATCATAGATAATAAAAATAATAGATATGAAGGGGACGTTATTGACGGAGTGTATGAGGGTTATGGAACGATGGAATATAATGATGGAAGTAATCGACGACTTTATCACGGAATGTGGAGTAAGGGACAACCAAGTTACGGAGAAATGACTTATAGAGACAATAGTCCACCCTATGAAGGACCTTGGAAAAATGGAGAACCTAATCCACCACAAGAACTAGAACCTATCAGTCAAACTGCAACTCCCCAAGGCTCTCCAGATAGACGCAGAGGTAACAGTCCACCTAAAATAAGTAGAAAAAAGGGAGGAAGAATTGTTACAAGAAAGTATAGAAACCAGAAAAAACGGCGAACTACAGTTGGAAATAAAAAATCAAAAATCAAAAAAGTAAACAAAAGTAGAAAACATTCATAAATTACAAACCTACGCTTGTTTGTAATTTATCTTTAGACCTAATAATTTATTTCCTATATTTTCTTGTTCTTTTTCTTCTTGTGTTTCGTTTAGATTTTATGTGTCTTCTGCTTTTACGACCACCTATTGTTTCATAGTTAGAATTTATAGCTTGGTTCATTAGATTCAGAAAACTATTTATTTTACCAAGTTCTGTTTGTTCTTCAGAATTTAATTTAGTTTTAGTTTTTAAATAGTTTGAACGATCCGTTAGTTTCACTTCTAATGCTTTTAATATATTTTTTTGAAAATCATAACGAGTTTTATTCTTTTCACTTAAACTTTTCTGCATTTCTTTGAGTGCATCTCTTACTCTGTTGAATTGGTCTTCATTTATTTCTATTGGAATCGTTTGTCGTACACCTACTGGGTTAACACTGTTAAAATTATCTGCGGGAACTTCATAGTTATTAGACATACCCAACGAGACTCCTCTGGAGTTATCACTACCGTAAATTTTGCTACGTCTCGTCGGCATATTCTGTGGATTTCCCAGTGGATTGGTTTTAGGTTGTAGTAGTTGAGTTACTTGAACTTGTTTAGGTTGTGCTGATTCGGGTTTTACTAATTTAGTTCTAACTGTCCCTATTTGTAATTCTATATTATCCAATCTTTTTTTCAATGCGGCCAAACTTACTTTAGCCATATTACTATCTACTACTCCACCTTTATAATTTTTTTTAGTATATTTCTTTTGATTACGTTTCATTAATATATATTATGTGAATATTATTTTTACGGTGATTTAATTTTTATTCGTTACAAGGTTCAAACTCTTCAGAAAAAGCATCTTCAGAAACTATTTTTTCTTCTATATCTTCCGCATTTTCGTTAGTAAATTTCTCTAAATATCTATAAATACGATTAATATCTAATTTATTTATTTCATAATTTTCAAACAAATTTAAAATTTCCGCGTCATCGTATTTTGACCGAATTTCCATAAAAAATGAAAAAATATCTTTTTTATCCATACCTAACTGCTGGCATAAATTCTGTATAAACAACGAATTATTATATTCGGTAGAGTATTTGGTAAGTACTTTTGTAAAACGTACTTCTGTTGGATTGTATTTTATTTCTTTTTTAATTGTATCTTTATATGTTTCGTGAAATATTTTATTGTTTTTAAAAGTTTTAATGAGAGAACTCATTTCGTTAAACTGCCATATTTGTTTTTGAAAAGTGATGCGGTCAATATAATCGGCAAAACACATATTATCTAATAAGTTCATATAAAGCGGAGTAGAGTTTTTTTTGTCAGCCTTGTCCAAAACATCAATTACGTTTTCGTGCCATAAAAGCGCAACAATTGTTCGGTCTGTATCATTCATAAGAGTATTGTGGTCATTCAATGAATAATGGTTGTTAATTAATTTTTGAGTTATTTTTTTAGTGTCATCATTATAAGATTTTGTTTGAAATATATTTTGTATTATATTGCTTTTTAAAATGTTTTCATTTTTCATATAAATTTCATAGATCGTTTTTAATTTTCTCAAATCGTGTTGAACAAATTTATACACGTTTTCTCTCAATTCATTTTCCATATTTGGCATAAGTGTTTTCATAACATCGTTTATTTGTTTCATTGTTGGAGTTTTTAGTTCTATTGTATTACATACTTTCATTAAATCCTTTATTTTCTTGTCAATGTGATAGTTCCCAATACAAATAATTGGGTTATTTGTAAGTTCTTCCATTTTTTGTTTTTTGGTTTTTTTTGGTCTGATTAATTTAATCAACATATTTATTCCTCCTTTGTCACCATTATTCATTCCGTCAATTTCATCCATTACAATCACTATTTTTTTCACTTTTTTGTAAAACATACTCATAATATTTTTGTCAGACATATTATTATTTGTAATTGTTTCAATAATAGATTTATTTCTTATATCTCCGGCATCATATTTTATTACATCGTACTCCATTTCTCTAAGAATATTCATAACAAATTCTGTTTTACCAGTGCCGGGTTCTCCATAAACATAAATACCTTTTTTAAACAAAAAATTATTTTTATTTAATTCAAAATTTCTTAGAATATTTTTAATTTGTTGCGCTTCATTCTCTCTGTTTAACAATTTATTAATGTTTAATTTGTCCATTTTATATTTCTAACAACATTCTTTTTATGTTGATTTTTACTCAATCTTGAATCCTTCAAATATTCACTTATTATATTTGAACAATTTGTTGAGTTATTTTCTCTGCAAAAGTCAAGTAAAAAGTAATTAAAATTTGTATAAATTATATTTTTATATAAATACTTTTTATAATTGGTCCATCTTTTGAAATTTTCTCTCATTAAACAAGAAATAACAAGTTGATTGTCCTTACGAATCATGTCACGGACATAACTTTCATATTTATTTTCCGATATTAATTTATAAATAATATGATGATTTTTCAAATATGTTTTTTTGTCCAACCACACTAGACAAGATAGAGGTACAAATTGTTTTATGTGTCTAATAATATCCTCTGGCATTTGTTGAATTAATAATAAATATTTGTTTTCACTATTCATTATTATAAAATAATATTATATTCTTTACCATTTATTTTATACAGTGTTACCAGAAGCATCACAAGGATTAGGAACACCATAAGTAATACCATCCCACGCAATTCCGCAACTATTGGCCCAGTTGTATTTTGCACAGTTACCGCCAGAGCCAATATAAGGCGCAACTGAAAAATCCATTGTTAAATGACTCCCTTTTGATACACTTCCATTACAACTGCCTAAATCTTTTACATTTACACATGTTGCTCCATTACCGGACATATCTAACCAATAGTCGGGGCAATCACCTATATTAGGAGGCCACGACTTGTTTGTATTCTTTTTATATAATGTAATACCAACTAAAATAAGAATAATGATTAAAAGAATAAACATTATAACTAAAATAATTTTTTGGAAACCTCCCATTACTTTAATATATTTGTATAAAAAAATAAATTTTCTTCTGATAAATATATAATAATTAATAATGGAATTATCAAACAGACAATCATCCAACGGAAGAGTTGATATAAATGGTCCTAAAACCTCAGATTTATTTCAAATGTACGATAAAATACCAGTAAATCAATGCACTACTTTTAGGAATCCAACAGAAGGACTATGGGATAATACAGCATTATCAAATGCTTTTTTTTCAGCAGAAAATATGGTAATCATTCAAAATGGAATTCGTGCTGGTGTGTATAAAAAATCTAATGGACAATATGTAATTAGTGACCAAGATGGAGATACACTAAAAATAATAATGCGAAGTATTTTTTTACAACATACTTCTAATCAACCTACTAATATTAAGGGACAAGTGAATGAACTAAATAAAATCGTCTTAGATTACGCAATACCACAAGTCTATTCAGAGGCGGTTGGATACTATAAGTATTTAGAAGACGCGTCTACTATGTATACACCAATTGCTCCACCAGTAATGTCTTCAAATAACGACAAACAACTTGTATTGAAGCCGTGGTTTTAATTTTTATTCACTAGTAACTAGAAGTGCCTTTTTAACTTTCTTTTTTTCACTACTACCACCAAGTGTTTTTCCTCCGACTTTATCAGCATTTTCTCTTGCTTCGCGATACTTACTATATTCTTTTTCCAAGACGTCTAATTCTTTCAACCACATTTGAGACGTTGTTGTTGTTTTTACGTATTCTAACTCTGCAAGTTTGTCAGCGTGTTCCTTGTTCAAACGCGCAACGTTTTCTTCTGTTACACTATCCATTGGTAATTTTACTAAATATTTATAATCTTCGTCTTCATTTATTTTATTATATTTTTTATCCTTCAACATTTGAATAACCTCTTCCTTTTTCTTGCGTCTCAAGTCAATTGAACCTTCTAATAACTCGGTTATGTATCTAGATTTATTAGACAACAACATCAAGTCTTGGGTCAGAGCGCCAATTAAATATTCCTTTCGTTTTTGGTACAGTTCAATTCTTGTAACAAAATAATCGTCTATTATTTCTTGAACTTTTTCATACTTTTTGAGTTTATCTTTTGCATCAAACAAATGCATATTTGAACTATTATTCGTGGTAAATAATTTAAATTGTTTCTCTAGTCCATTACATCCATTTTCTAGTTGTACTGCTTCTAGTTCAGCTAACTTTCCTTTGTGTAGTGTGACAATAAAATCAACTGTTGTATCTTTACTCATATCATCATACTCTTTTACTACTGGATTTATTTTTTTACCAGTTTTATCAACAGTTTCTGTCAAAGTTTCCAAATATTCTTTGAAATCATCTGTCCAATAACCAACTGGTAACTCTGTTACACGAATTTTATCACTTCCCAATTTTTCATACTTTCCTTTGAATAAATATTTTCCTTCTTCTGAAATTTTTTGAATGGTTCCCTTGAATCCTTCGTAGTAAGGTGTAAATTCTGTTACACCGATTTCAGTTGTCGTTGAAGTCAATTTATTTTTAATATATTGAATAATTTGTGAAGGATTATAACACATAATGTCTGTACTAAATCCAGTGCCAATACCTTTAGAACCATTCACTATAACCATCGGAATAATGGGGGCGTAGTAAATTGGTTCAACCAGTAAACCATCATCATTCAAATAAGACAGAATTTTATCGTCCGCATCTGGAAATAATATACGAGTAATTTTATTCAACTGAGTAAAGATATATCTTTCCGAAGCACTGTCTTTACCACCTTGCAACCGTGTTCCAAATTGTCCGTTGGGCATTAATAAGTTAATGTTGTTTGAACCCACGTAATTTTGGGCCATACCTACGATGGCAGCATTTAAACTTGCCTCGCCGTGGTGATAACCAGAATGTTCAGAAACATAACCGCTGAACTGTGCAACTTTAATTTCTGTTGTCAAATTTTTCTTAAACGCTGAATACAAAATCTTTCGCAAACTGATTTTCAACCCGTCCATCAAGTTAGGAATACTACGGTCACAGTCATATTTGGAGAAGTGAATTAACTCTTTGTTGATAAATTCTTCATAAGAAACCATTTTATCATTTGTATCTAGGAAAGATTCGCGGTCATATTCACCCAACCATTCTTTTCTATCGTCTGCGCGTTTCTTATTGAATACCATATCAATTGTATCATCACTATTTTTTCCTTTGTATTCAAATCCGACTGTTTTCTTTTTCTCAAAATATTCACGAAATTCTTTTCCAGTACTGGTACCTAATCCCTTGTAATATTTAATATTCCACGATTTTAATTCGTGTTCTTGCATTGAGTTTTTCCAAGTGTCGTATTCGCCTTCATTGTAAAAGACTAACTCTTGATTTCCCTTGCGCGCTTTCAAAATAGGTGTATTCATAAAACCAATAAATCCGGGAATTTGAGTTAATGATGGCCATTCACTTTGGAACAAGTTAATACCAAGTCCTTTGATATGAGAACCATCCATATCTTGGTCAGTCATAAATAACACTTTACCGTATCTTAGAGACTTTCCAACATCTTCCATACTTTTATAAACACGTCCAGTTTCTAGTCCAAGAATTTTTTTGATTTCAGAAATTTCTTTATTTTCCACAATTTTTTTAGTTGCTTCACCACGAACATTCAAAATCTTACCTTTCATCGGATAAACACCAATAATATTACGGTCTTCTGATGAAAGACCAGAAACAATGCCCGCTTTTGCTGAGTCACCTTCGCAAAAGATAATACTGCATAGTGCCGATTTTTCAGTTCCAGCCCAATTGGCATCAATTAACTTAGGAATACCTCTAATGCTCTTGGTTTTTGAACCGTCTGTTTTCTTTGCTGCTTTATTTTCTTTGACTTCGGTTAACGCACAAGCTGCATCCATTACACCCATTTTGGCAATTTTCTCAATGAATTTGTCCGAAACTGTGCAAGTTGAACCGAATTTAGATGAAGGAGTATTCATAAAATCTTTGGTTTGACTATCAAATGCTGGATTCTCAATATCACATCTTAGGAACAATATTAGTTGTTCCTTGATACTGTTGGCATTTACTACGACCTTTTTCTTTTTCTCAATATATGCCACTAACTTACGTGTAATTTGACCCAAAATATACTCTACGTGTTTTCCACCTTTTGCCGTATGAATACCATTGACGAAAGATACTTGAATGAATTCGTGTGTAGGTGATAACGCAACTGCGTATTCCCAACGCTCGCCGGAGTCTTCATATGCTCTCGTGGTTGTTTGGTCTTCTTTATTTGCGACACCAATATACATATCAATATATTGTTGGAAATTCTTCACTGGAACTAGTTGAGAGTTATATTTTACCTTTAGAGACTTGTCAGTAACGGCGGCGACGTCATAAACACGTTTTTTAAGTAGCGCAATTACGTCTTGGGATAGTCCAGCGATTCCTAGACGCGCATAATCTGGTTTAAAGGTGATTTTTGTATAAGGTTTGGTTTTACATTTCGTAATAGATGGTTTTCCGATGACGTCTAGATTATTTTTGAACTCTTGAACGTATTTTAAACCACGAACATGGTCAACGGTTTCAACTGAACCATAAGTAGACCATATTAATACGAGTTTAAATCCGAAACCATTCTTACCGCCTACTATTTTTTTTTCTGTTTTATCGTAATTCGTTGATGTTCTTAGATGTCCAAAAATCAATTCTGGAATCCAAATTTTATACTCGGGATGTTCAGCAATATCAATGCCGTTACCATCATTCATCATAACAATTGTTCCGTCATCTTGTACAGAAATGTCAATATATGTAACTGGCAAAGAATTTTCGGTTTTATTTTTGATTGCTTGTTGCATACGAATCACGTGGTCACGACAATTTACGATTCCTTCGTCAAATAATTTGAATAGTGCTGGAATATAAGATATATTTTTTTCAATGATTTTTGACTGTTCATTATTTAGTATCCATAAATCAGAATCAATATGTTCAACCGAACCAATATACGTATCTGGATTATCCAAGATATGTTGTTTGTCGGTCTTTTGTTGGTATTTGTTTGAAAGTTCTTCGGAATTAGTACTCATTGTATAATATGTAATATATCTTTAAATATTATGACAATAATTCTTTCAATTTTTATATAAATTCAAAAAACGGTTTTTTATTCGCACGTGAATATATATGTCTTCAATTGATTCAAAATATTATTCATCCTATGCATCATTGTATTTCCGTCCCGGTATGAACTCACTTCGTTTTCCCGGTAAATGTGGAGATGCTGCAACTTGTATTCAAGAGACACAAAAAATATTTTTGGACAACGGAATTGTAAATCCGACACAAACTCAAGCACAGAGAGCTGCAACTATCATTAACTACTCTAAGGGAGGTTCTATTAAATATGGAAACCAAAACAACGTTTATGGAAATGTGGTTACATTTTTAGGAAAAACAGAAGGACAACCCGGAGGATTGAATCGCCCTTTAAGAAATAAATTTTAATATTGCGTTGATTTATTTAATAATTATTTTTATTACTTTAGAAATAATTATTTTCTTCATTCAATTTATAATGACTCGTCACGCAAAAGCAGAAGATGGACATTACCATATTCACGGAAGAAAGTTTCGTAACTTGATTGGCTCAAGAGCAGAAGTATTTCACGGTTCCGCATATAAGACCAGTGGTGGTTTAAAGAAACATGATTTACACCAAAACAAAAATGGTCGTATTGTTTCAAAAGTAAAACACACCACAGCCAAGAAAGAAAAACGTCTTGTTAAAGCCGGCTATGGAACTAAGAAAGGTGTGTTTGGTTTTGTCAAGTTGGACGGAAAAGGCACCAGAAAACACCGCAAATCAAGAAAACATTAAATCTGTATGTATTAACTTTTTTGTACTGTAAATAATTAAATATTATATTATTCCCTCTTTATTCTGAATAATACCATATAGGATTTACGAATTTTTCATATTCAATAAATCCATTCAATTTAAAAAACAGATATTTTTCAAAAAACCTTTTATTCACTACAAAACAATTTGTGGGTTTAATCTTTTCACAATAGAAATCATAAATCTCATCAAATGAAATGAGAGAATCGTCGGTGCCTTTTTTTCGGTTCTCATTACAGTATATTTGAAACATTTGTAGATACTCATTCACATCAGATACCTTGTTCCACATTGTGCAAGAAATGTTCAACACATATTTATTATCTTCAATTTCTACGTTTGGGTAAAAATGTTTTATTATTTTAATGACATCTCTTTCATTTACATTTCCATTCTTTGAGAGAACCTCTGATGTCTGTTGTTGGGAAACCCATTTTTTAAAGAGAGAACACAATTCATCTATTTCAAATTCATTTTCTATTTCTTCTACTTCTGTTTCTTGCGACATATCCGAGATTTGAATCGTTTTTTCCCAAAATAGTAAAAAATTGCTTACATTGGGTAAATATTTACTAATCACATTTAAAAAAGAGTCAGTTGTTTCATCATATTTATATCTATCTTTTAAAATTGTCTTTAACTGATGAGAATAAATCATGTTGGGGAGAGAACAACCAGATATATAATTCTTCCATAAATAATGCATATTTTTCCAATTTATCGATATGGGGGTTGATGATGTATAGTCTATTTTTTGAATACAAGATGCACAAAATTTATCAAGTACTGCTTTTTGACTATTATTTTTCAAGTATAAGGTATAATTTTTGAATTCTTCGTCAACGTGATTACTAATAAACGCATCAGAGTCACAACGATTAGAATAATGAACCGCGACACATAATAAATCCAAGCCGATCTTTTTCAAAATACTTTTCCAAATATCTATATCAATCATATCATTTATGTTGAGGATTCGGCATTTTTCAAATGAATATGTTTCGTGATATTTAGTCATAAAGTTAAATGTTGGATTTGTAAATCCAGATGTAATGTATACTATATTGTCTAGTTCAACTAGTATTTTTTTTATGGTGGGTTTAATCAAAAAAATTAAATCGTTATTCTTTTTCAAGATATTGTCACCAATAATGGTTAGAAAGTATTTAGCCTCGTTTTTGCTTTTAAACAAGACTGGATACAAGTTTCTAATGACATTTTGAATAGTTTCTGGTTCTGGAACACACTGGAATAAATTTCTCTCTTTGATTTGTTTTATAATGTTAATTTTGGTCTTGTATTTCCATTGCATTAGAGTTCTATCCTTGGATATATTGGATAATAATTGATGTTGAATATCATCTTCTCTCACTGAACTAAAACTTTTGCCGTTATAATGATAGAAACAGTTGTTATTGGTTAAATAGTAATAACGATTCTTGCTCAAGAAAACTTGAATAAATATTTTTTGTTCGTTGGATAAAAAGTTTGCGCGTTCTTGTCTTTTCACGTGATTTTTGTCTTCATTTTCAAGAGTAGATGGCAAAATGTTTAAAAGGTGATATTGCAATCGTTGCATCATATACACATTATCATTGTATTTATCAAAGAGAGAATGTATATTTTCAATACACTTTTCTTTGGTTGGTTCTTCTTCTGATGGGGTTGACATTTTTACAATTGATTAAGTTAATCAAATGCTTTTAAGTGTTAATACGCAAATTATATAATTTCTTGGTGTTTCGTAAATTATATAATTTTATTCGGAGTTTTCTCTCTTTGATGTTGTTTTATAAAGTAAAAAATGAGGTGAAATATAAATGTAAAAGTAAAAATTTATAATATTTTGTATGTATGTTGAAATTAAATCCATTTATAAGGGCCATCACCTTTTACAACGACGTCTTTCTTGTTTGGTTCAACATCTAATGAGGCACGTTTTCCAAATACTGTCCAGAAAAACTCGCAGTTCTCTCCATATACAGTGAATTTATTACTTTTGACTCTTGATACTCCTAATGTTTTTACGGTTCCGTTATAAATAGGTGTTACTTGAACTGTTAAGTTTGTTGCCAATTTATCAACATAGCTTGGTAATTCAATAGTAACTTCGGTGTTGTTGGTAATTTCGGATTCTCCTCTATAATAAACACCGGCTTCTGGACCTTCTAAACAAGCGTGAACTAAAAATTTATCTTTATTTTCTGGATGTTCAATAACGAAAGTTTTTGATGCATCATAATAATATGTAGTTGATACATCATCATATGAAATTACTCCAGTTACACCCGTACCTAAAAGTGGTATTGGAAAAGTTCCTGGAGCACCAGTAGCACCAGTCGCACCAGTGGCACCAGTCTCACCAGTAGCACCAGTCGCACCAGTAGCACCAGTCTCACCAGTGGCACCAGTCGCACCAGTAGCACCAGTCTCACCAGTGGCACCAGTCGCACCAGTATCACCTACAGCACCAGTCGCACCAGTCGCACCAGTCAAACCAGTATCACCAGTATAACCAATTGCACCAGTCGCGCCAGTAGCACCAGTCAAACCAGTATCACCAGTATAACCAATTGCACCAGTAGCGCCAGTAGCGCCAGTAGCGCCAGTAGCACCAGTAGCACCAGTAGCACCAGTTAAACCAGTGTCACCAGTATAACCAGGAGAACCACTAGATACATTAACCCACATTGAACCATTAGAAACTTTTAATACAGAATCGGTTGTATCATAATAAATAGAACCAACTGTACCAGTAACCCCAGACGTTGAACTATAGTTACCAACACTCACAACACCATTAGAAATACTATTTTGACAGTTGTATAAATAATATGTATAGTTTGAACTATTCTGACCACAAATAGTTATATATTGTCCAGAAGAGGAAATTGCTATAGAAGGTGCATATAATGCAGTACCACCTACCCAGTATTGAATTTGGTTCCAAGTGTAACCATAGTCAGTTGAAACATATACATAACCTTCTGAAGCAAATGCAAACTGTCCGGCAATTTGATATTGTCCAGACGAAGACATAGCCAATGAATTTTGCCACCAACCAATTATACTTTGTAATGATCCATTTACATAAACTTCTGATGACCAAGTATTACCATAATCGTTTGAAATATAAATATTACCACGTCCCGGACTGCCATTATCAAAACTACAAGTTGCAGTTTGATACTGTCCAGATGCAGACATACATACAGACCTCCAATTTTGAACTCCATAATATGGACTGATATCCGTTACTTGTTCGACTCCGTTTATATAAACATTCCTTGACCAAGTGTTTCCATAATCTGATGAAATCCATAAATAACCGTAGTTTACACCTACAATTAAATATTGTCCAGATGCCGACATTTCTACGGTTCGGTTGTCTGAAACTAGTGTAGAAATACTTGAAAAATTTTTACCAAAGTTACTAGAAATGCAAGCAAAAATATCACCAACTACCATTTGGTACTGTCCAGAACTTGAAATGGATACACAATACAAATTTGTATTTATTTGTTGTAATACTCCATCTAAATAAACAGTAGATGACCAATTATTTCCATAATCACTTGATGTATAAATATAAATTGTGTCAACGCCACTAAAAGGATCCGTTGGGTCTAAAAATGTTGTTGCTGTTGCGAGTTGGTATTGTCCAGTACTACTTACTTTTACACTAGACCATTTTTTTACAATACTTTGAGGTGTTTCTTCATCAATGTTAACTGATGATGACCATGTTTGTCCGTAGTCACTTGATATATAAATATAACCGGGTACATATGCATTATTATTAATGCAAGTTTGATACTTTCCACTAGATGACATTGCAACTCCGTCGGGTTGTATTGTAGTAGAGTTTTGTATAATATTCTTTCCAAAATCAGCCAAATCAAGGGTTTGAGTTGAAAAAATATCGGAATAAGAACCCGGCATCAAACCCGGAGTATTCATATTTCCAGTTGGACCAGTTGAACCACCAATGGCGTATGCAAATTGTAAATATCCGTCAGATGTAGTAGTTGCACCGTATATTAAACCAGTTGAACCGAGTGCAGTTACACCAGCTACTGTTCCGGGAGGACCAGGTGGGCCGGGTTCACCTTGAGGGCCGGGTTCACCTTGAGGGCCGGGTTCACCTTGAGGACCGGGTTCACCGGGAGCACCATCAGCACCAGTAGCACCAGTAGCGCCAGTAGAACCAACTGAACCAGTTGACCCGCTTGAGCCAGTTAGTAATGGAATCCACGTAGTACCATCTGATACTTCCAACGTATTTAAAATAGTATCAAAATAAATAGAGCCGGGTGGAAAAACCGTACTATAATCCCAATCATTTTGAGGATTACCTTCGCTAGTACCAACCGCAATTGGGTCATTAAATATTTTAAATCCAGCGAACATTTGTTCATCTGCAGTAATTAATCCTGGGGTTGAACTGTCTGCAGCTGCCAATTGTAAGAAAGTACTGTATCCATCTCCAGCCAATAATGTTGCACCATTTGCAATAGATGTAGCAGAGTATGTTGTTACGCCAGTAAAACTTCTACCCGGAGGTCCAGTTGCACCTTGTGGTCCGACTAATGCAACATATGCACCAATACTCCAAGATGCTACACTGTTTGAATAATTTATGATAGTAATACTGTTTTCTTTCATACGTGTTACTTTAAAATAAGCAGTTGAACCAGAACTACAGTTTATAGTAATAAAACAACCGGCCGAAATATAATATATGTTACAATTTGGTTGTAAGCAATAAGTTTTTTCTTGGTATGCTCCTAAACCACTTTCTCCATTTGCCATAACAGCGACAACTAGAGGACCGGGAGGTCCGGTTGCACCAATTGCACCGTGACAATTTTTAGGAGGACGACGACAATGTTCATCATCACTACTGCTACTATAACTGCTACTACTGCTACTACTGCAACTTCTGCGACTTCTACTACGACACTTTCTTTGTTTTGACGATTGACTTTGAATTACGTAATTTATATCATTATATTCACCTAAATTATAATCATTTCCGAGACTTGCACTTGTGTATCTTTCTCCGCGTTCTTTATTACTTTTTTTGTGACTTTTATGACTTTTATGACTTTTATTTTTTTTGCCCATTTATATAATTAACTCATAAAATATTTTTTGAGAAACAAATAATATTTTATTTTATTGATGAAAAAATGCATTAGTTAAAAGTCGTATACACTAATATATTATATGGTTTGATTATTTTATATAGTTTCATTTTTTACTGCTGCAAACAGTATTTCAACAATTACATACTACTTATTATATTTATAATTATGTATTACTGATAGCCGATAGTAACACTAAAAAATTGACAAGAACCATTTGTCGACGAAATTTGAACAACTAAACCTAATGGTCTAGATGTTACACCTGGTGAAATAAGGGGAGATATTGTATTTGCTATTGGAACAATTGTATTTGCAGCTGATCCCAATACAGTATAAGGACCCCAAACACCAAGAGAAGTCGCTCCATTTATTGTATATGATGGACCAGTTGTACTATACGCGGCAAAAACATAATTTGTACAATTAGTTAAGTCATATAAAATTATTCTGTCAATTGTTAAATTTGAAGCTGATATCGTATTTGTAAAATTGAAATTTATATATCCAATTGAAACTGAGGTTGGTTGTGTAAAAATAATCACTGGTGGATATGTATTTCTAGCTAATGCAACACCAGGAGTTCCGTTATTTTGAGTGAATGCAAAAGAAATTAAGTCACGGTAATTTGTTCCGGTGTAAATAGCTGCACCCGCTGGTCCAGTTGCACCAGTTGCACCAGTCATACCAGTATTTCCAGTGTAACCAATTGCACCAGTCGCACCAGTAGCACCAGTTAAACCAGTGTCACCAGTATAACCAATTGCACCAGTTGCACCAGTTGCACCAGTTAAACCAGTGTCACCAGTATAACCAACTGCACCAGTAGCACCAGTGTCACCTTTAGGGCCAGTAGCACCAGTTGCACCAGTTGCACCAGTTAAACCAGTGTCACCAGTATAACCAACTGCACCAGTAGCACCAGTAGAACCGGTAGCTCCGGTCACACCAGTATCACCAGTCCAACCAGTAGCACCGTAACCAGTGTCACCTTTAGGGCCAGTTGCACCAGTTGCACCAGTAGAACCAGTAGCACCAGTAGCACCAGTAGCACCAGTTAAACCAGTATCTCCAGTGTAACCAATTGCACCAGTTGCACCAGTAGCTCCAGTCAGACCAGTATCTCCAGTGTAACCAATTGCACCAGTTGCGCCAGTTGCACCAGTAGCACCAGTCAGACCAGTGTCTCCGGTGTAACCAATTGCACCAGTTGCGCCAGTTGCACCAGTAGAACCACTCGCACCAGTTGCACCAGTATCACCAGTCGCACCAGTAGCACCAGTCAGACCAGTATCTCCGGTGTAACCAATTGCACCGGTTGCACCAGTAGAACCAGTCGCACCAGTTAGACCAGTATCTCCAGTGTAACCAATTGCACCAGTAGAACCAGTCGCACCAGTAGCGCCAGTCTGACCAGTGTCTCCAGTGTAACCAATTGCACCAGTTGCGCCAGTTGCACCAGTAGCACCAGTAGCACCAGTCAGACCAGTATCTCCAGTGTAACCAATTGCACCAGTTGCACCAGTAGAACCAGTCGCACCAGTAGCACCAGTTTCACCGGTGTCTCCAGTGTAACCAATTGCACCAGTTGCACCAGTTGCACCAGTCGCACCAGTCACACCAGTTTCACCAGT
>Ga0214921_10000683_pt1 | contig 61055 bp, 59 predicted proteins | sample LL1505_MetaG_FD_177992 | JGI IMG/M metagenome (GOLD analysis project Ga0214921, IMG submission 177992) | Freshwater microbial communities from Lake Lanier, Atlanta, Georgia, United States - LL-1505 | ecosystem: Environmental > Aquatic > Freshwater > Lake | place: USA: Georgia | collected...
CGACCCAAAAACAGGCAGGGGAGGGGGCCGCTCACCGCCGTTGCTTTCGCCTCCGTTACTAGAACGGCCATTACCTTCGCCGCCATTACCTTCGCCTCCGTTGCCCGCACCGCCATTACCTTCGCCTCCGTTGCCCGCACCGCCATTACCTTCGCCTCCGTTGCTCGCACCGCCATTACCTTCACCGCCGTTACTAGGGCCACGCGGTCTTACAGGCCCTAGAGGGGGTTGTATCGGTCCGACTGCCGCACCAGAATCGTTGGCTGTACCAGCGTCCTCGGGAAAGGCTAGCTCGAACAGAAGATTTGCCTCTATGGCCAGTTTATCCGATAGAGCTCTTGTATCGTCAGCGTCATCTGCTGCATTTGCCAATGTATCCGCATTTGCGTCTGTTGCAGCTATCCGATTCAGTCGTTCCAGGGCTGTGACCGCCTGCTGTCTAGCCCCATTAGCCTTCTCTCGGGCCTCTATTGCCCTGTTGATAAGACTCAGACCTGTACCAGTACCGGCACCCTGACACTTCGTCTTGAGAATAGCTAGATCAGCCATCACTCTCTCCATGTCTGTGTTGAGACCCGCTAGAGCGTCTGCTTGGCTAGCAGCGATAGTCGCAGCCAGCTCATCTAATAGGGGCTTTAGTACGGCCGGATCAATAGCAGTACCTGTCTTAGCAAGAATCTGATTCAAAAGCTCTGTCACTTCGGTCAAGTCGCATGAGCCACCTGATCTTGCTCGGAGTTCCTCTAAGATCACCATCACACCGCTCAGATCCGTCCCTGTCGACTGGGATTCGAGTTTCTCTGTGATAGCAGCAAGACTCGTTTTCAACTCATCGCAACAGTCCATACCCGATGCGTTCGTTCCTGCGTTTGAGGTCGGGGGACCGGCAGCACCACCGCTCGCACACATCACATCGGGGTCATTACTATCGTCGCCGCCCTTTAGCTTTTCATTTATAGCCGCCACAAGATTCTGCTGTTGGAGTCTCATTCCATCTGTCGTACCAAAACTCTTTTGGCTCTTCTCCAGTTTACGGCGGTAGTAACAGAGAATTCTGGTGGGTGCAGACGGCATTGGTGTAGCCGGGCCGTTGCTGAGCCATTCTATGAATTCACGATAGTCCTTCGGTGTGAGCTTTATGTCTGAGGGTGGCTTATCATCCTTTAGAACACCAAAAGACTCGAGGAGCTCCTTATCCTTATCCAGATAGCCTCGTGGATCCGCTTCACGGTCTCTGAGTGTCTGCGAATCGCTGTCGATCGCCAGACCCAATGGTAGTGGCTGCATAACCTCTATCATTCGGCGTGAATTCTTTTTGAGCCAGCCAACGCTCCGCAGAGGTGCTTAACATTGGATCGGCGTTATGTGGACCTGAGCCCCGTAGGCTTGGGTCCCGTAGGCTTGGGCGGCAGTGGCTTCGATATTGTCTTGAGCCCATCAATCTTACCGTCGATACGTTTCAGAATCTCCTCTATCTCCATATGTTCATCGTGACTCTTGGTTGCATGTTCGGTGAGCACTTCCAAGGTCTTTTCATCATCCTTGCATCTGTTCGCCTTCACATCTGAAATGGCTTTTACGCACGCCTCCATCTGATAGACCTCATTGTCTGGGAGGCCAGCTACACGTGCGTCGTCTATCTTGCGTTGCACATCCTGACGAGCTTTAAGAAGTACCGACCACATCACGTAATAGGCGATTTCACATTTGCGACTCGTCATCATTGTCGTAGTGTTTTGACATGAAGGGAGTGCGTTGAAGAAATCGGACAGATAGGTCTTTAACGATTCTCTCGTCTCGTCGACGATCCCCACCGTTGAAAGTAGTTCATTTTCGGTGTCAGTAAGGGTTTCACTTGTTGATCTACCCGAAAAAACAGCCTTGCGTCGTGCCCGTGCAGCCTTGTCGTAGTCAATATAGAAGCTGCGCCCGGAGAGCGTCACCGTCTCTCGACCGTTGGGTGTTAACGCAGTGGGATCGTCATCGACGATTTCGTCTGACGGGGCTGGCGGTGGTGGCTGCGGTCCTGGCGGTGGCTTAGGTCCTGGCGGTGGCTTAGGTCCTGGCGGCGGCGGCGGCGGCGGCGGCGGCGGCGGCGGTGGCGACCCGTCACCTCGTGCTGACCCCGGTGGACATGTCGTATATTCCGTATCACCATCTAGTGCCTGTGCATCGCATGCTTGCCCGCCCTCATTACGAACCAGTAACCACTTAGACCCCTCGTACGGATCTGTCGGATCGGGTCCAGAGACAAATCGCCAAGCACATCCTAATGGGGAGACCGCTTTCGGGGGATCCATCTTATTGAAATCGGGGTCGCGTAGCCCTCTGGGAAGCTTTATCTTTGAACATTTCTGGAAGTAGGCAATCCGCCGTTCTAGGTCGGCGTTGAGAAATTGGACTCGCTTCTTCACTGGAGTCTGGGGGGGCTCCGGTGGAGCTCCAGCACCAGACGCCCCTGGAGGGCAGTTTTCATAAGCCGGATCCTTTGGTAGTGCTGCAACAGCACATGGAGTACGACCGTCGGTACGTAAGACTAGGGCCCACCTAGACCCCTCATAGGGTCTGGTAGCATCGGGTCCCGTATAGAATCGCCATGCACAACCCTCTGGACTCACTGTATCAGGGAGGTTTCGCATCTGATCGAATTTCAAGGGTCTCGGTGCGTCTGCCCCGATTTTGATCTTTGAGCATCTAGTGAAATAGTCAATACGTCTCTGTGTATCAGCGTCTATTACGCCAGACGGTTGCGGTGGTCCGCCTATGGCCGAACTCCCTATAGCGTTAGGTGGTTCACTCATCCCTATTCTCTGGTATCGAAATAGTTGATCCAAATCGAACTCTGTCAGGGACTTAAAAATAGTCGCATTATAATCCTTAATCAATGGAGATGGAACAGCCGACTCGCCCCAACACCACGCAGCGTAATAGGATCCAGTGCAAACAGGAGCTCATCGTGGCCTGGCTGCGCGAATTCTTCACTGATCCGGGGCGGCTCGAAACTATACTCCCTATCTTGGAGGGTAAATCGACTATCAGTTTGCGACTCATTGATTGGTTCGTAACGAACTATGCCAAAAAGCACAACATCTGTTATATCCTCAACCAGCGGCAGTTCCTCGTCTATTTCCACTATAAGAGGGAGCTCAAGGCCTACTCTAAGCGGCTCTTCGATCCCTTCTGTCGGCGCGAACGGATCATGTTCCAGGCGCGCGGTCACGAGCCCTTTGTCACCACGGTTGGTCAACTGAACTTCTTCCGCTGGGCCCTTGAGAAGGAGATCATTGCCTATATTGTGGAGAATCTGGAGGCTATTGAGAAGGACATGAACATCAGTATGCGCGAGCACTACGGGACGACGGGGTCTTCTCACGGTAGCGAGCCTCAGTCTGTTAGTACAGAAGCATCGACTGTGGCCGCCGATAGCGTAAATACTGTGGAGACTACGTCGCGTCGCAAACGGACTGAGTTGAGCAAGTCTGCACTCAAGAAGGTCAATCTCCATCAGTGCGATATTGTTGTCTCTTTCAGCTGAGGCCGCTAGGGTCTGTGACCGCTAGGGCCTAAAAGTCTTATTGTAATCATCCGTCTTCGGTCTCAAAAGTTCATACGCTTGAAGGGCCGCGGCATTGGCTGCCGTCTCTGCCGGCAGAAATCTGTAGTTGAATTGACGCTCCGCTAGGATTCGCGAGGCGTCAATATCCCGCTCTCTATTGTCTTCGTTTACAGCACCACGCATTTCACGTGGGATGTTTCTGGAGTCGTTGACAGCATCCAGACGTTGCAGATAGGGGTTGCTACTGGCTCTGGCCTCCAGAGTTGGTGGTTGGGCTGGTGGTGGTATCGATCCAGCTGTACTAGCGGGACGGGGTGGGTCCGGAAAGAACTGTGCTTGCTGATTGTAGTTGTTGCTAGAAGACCGCGAATTGATGGGGTTCATATCAAAAAAGACGGGGTTCGACGACTGCTGTATCTCGGACGTGTTAGGACTCTTGGTGTCATACTGAATGCTCTCCCAGATGCGGGAGTTGATCGCGTCACGTGTGTTTGGCTCGAAGCGAATGCGAGCGGCTGCCGACATCGGGATATTGATCTGTGTGGGGTCGTGTAGAGGCGGATTCCAGCCTTTTGTCTGAGCTGCTCGTTGTTCAATACGGTCCTGCTGCTGACTCCACTCAGACGCCATTCTGAATACCCATTAGGACATATTTTGCCTAGGGCGAACGTGTCGACTCAGCGATCAGTTCAGCGATCACTTCGGCACCAGCGTCCCACGCAATCTCATCGCACCCGTTAGCAGTGTCACTGAAGTCCTCGTCGGTGTCGAAATCGCCCGGATGCAGAAGCCTCTTGATAACACGGAGTTGAAACTTCTGCCATTCTGCACTGTTGCGACTTCCGATAACAGCTCGCGGCTTCTTACCCGGATAGCCCTCTACAATAGAGTCGACAAACGGGTCGTAGCACATATCGAGGATATCGACGATGTTGTCCACGACGCCGTAGGGCTTGTTGACAAAGCTCTTCCACTTCTTTGCGGTGGCCATCTTCGCGACCTCTGCACGCATCTCGTCGATCGTCATGGTCTCGGCGGCGGCTGGTGCGACAGGTTGATTCAGAGCCTGCATCTTCTCTTCGACCTCGGCTAGCTGCTTGCGGAGGAATTCTGCGGTTGACTTGAGTTGCTCCATTATATGTAGAGTGTGGTTCGATAGACTACTGGGATCAATTTTTGGTAACGTCTTGTACCGAATTTAAGAACTCCCTTCGAAGAAGGGAGTTCTTAAATTTGCGATACAGTAGTAATCAAGCCAGTCCCAAAGATAAGCACCTGTACGGGTGCTTAACTTCGCTACTTGGCGGCATCAGGACGAGCATTTAAACCCCTGACACCATTTATAGTATAAGAGAATGTTCCGTGCTAAGACTGTTAGGCGTGCTCCTAAGAAACCCAGTGCTAGTGTCAGCGTAGATATATCAGGAGCCTCGACAACCACTAGTAATCCTGGTACAGCAACCAATACAGTCGAGCGAAATTCGAATGTATTGAGCACCGAAAACGCCCTCTCTGCTCTACTGGATGCCGAGTCCAAATCGGCCGTCCACCGCCCCTGGTTGCGTTTAGAGCGCGGTCTCCGTATGCGGCTTCTCCGTGCCTATGTTGATAAGCAGACGGAGATGGCGCAGTCGGAGCGTGTCGACCTTCTCTTCGCTCTGGTAGAAGCTCTTGACCGGAAGCTGCTGAATTCCAAGTCCCAGATCACTTATAATCAGGAGACGGGGGAGATTGTGGAGATCAACGCCCTGAAGATTATTCGGCCCGCGGAAAGCAAAGTCGTCTTCCGCATCGAGCCACCGAATCGCTCAACGAAGAAGGTGCGGCGGACGTCGGACAGCGATTAGACGCCCCTGTGGCGTCTGATCCGGACACAGCGATTAGACGCCCCTGTGGCGTCTGATCCGGACACAGCGATTAGACGCCCCTGTGGCGTCTGATCCGGACACAGCGATTAGACGCCCCTGTGGCGTCTGATCCGGACACAGCGATTAGAGACCCGGTGGGCTCTAATGGGAGAGTTTTGCCATCAAAGAGGGGCTAAGGTAAGCCGCCGCAGTGAGCAGAACGAAAACCGCAGAGTGTAGAATAAGTTCCTTTGTTTTGTCGCCTTTAGTTACAATAAAGACGAGACATTCAAATATCCCCCATAGGACAAACCAACGCATGATTACCAATATCGATATGTTGTAAGCCGCTGTATGGCCCTCCATCTCTGCTTTAAAAGTGCGAAAAAAAATGAAACCATTTAATCTCCATTTTAGGTAGAGATCAGAAGATGAGTGCGGCCACCAAGAAGATCATTACACGGTTGCAGGCCGATTTCTTCGCGACTATGAATGCCCTGACCAAGAAGCAGTTGGAGGATTCTATGACCTATCTTGGTCAGCAGTACTACACCGAAGGGGTCAGTCTGATCAGCGACGAGAACTACGATCGCCTTCGTGAGACGCTGATCCGCAAATTCGGCGATTCAAAGGTTCTGGCCGCTGTCGGAGCTGAGGTGACGAAGGCCAAGGTCGACCTGCCCTTCTTCCTCGGTTCTATGGACAAGATCAAGCCCGACAAGAACAACCTAGAGGGCTGGCGGGCCAAGTACAAGGGCGACGTCTGTGTCAGTGACAAGCTCGACGGTATCTCTGGTCTGGTGGTCAAGTCCAAGGGTGTTGTCAAGCTCTACACGCGGGGTAACGGGACGGTGGGCCAGGATATCTGCCATATGTTGCCTTTCATCTCTATCGGCGACTTTCCCGGTATCGATACGTATGCTGTTCGCGGTGAACTGATTGTGACGAAGGCCAAATATGCTAAGGTGGCCGAGGGTCGCGGCGGTGCCCGCCAGATGGTCTCTGGCCTGGCGGGGCTGAAGACACTGACTGCGGAACGGCGTGCCTTGATGGGATTGATCGACTTCGTGGCGTACGAGGTGATCGTACCCGAGGCCCTGACACCTGTGCAGCAGTTCACCCTACTGGACTCTAAGTCGACCTTTACGGTGGCGCGCTGGCACAAGGAGAAGGAGGTGACTATCGAGCACCTCAGTGAGGTGCTGGCGGCCCACAAGAAGGCGTCCCCGTACGAGATCGACGGTATCATCGTGAACCACAACGCTGTCTATCCCCGCAGCACGGGTCGCAACCCTGAGTTTGCGTTCGCCTTCAAGATGAGCTTTGCCGAGCAGCAGGCGACCACCGAAGTGCTACAGGTGATCTGGGAGCCCTCCAAGGACGGGTATCTGAAGCCCACGGTCAACTTCGAACCCGTCAATATTGGTGGCGTGGTTATCCAGTATGCAACGGGCTTCAACGCGGCGTTTATCCAGGCTCAGGGGCTGGGTCCTGGTGCCTATATTGAGATCGAGCGGCGCGGCGACGTGATCCCTTATATCAAGGCGGTCAAGGCTCCGTCGCCGACGGGACCGGCTATGCCGGCGGCTAAGTGGCACTGGAGCGACACACACGTGGACGCCGTTCTAGACGATATCGGTGCAAATCCCGACGTCCAGAAGCGGGCTCTGCTCTACTTTGCCCAGACGCTCGAGATCGGCTACTGCGGTGAGGGGAATATTGCCAAGCTGTACGAGGTTGGCGTTCGCACACCACTGGACATGCTGAAGGTGAAGCCCGCGGCTCTGGAAGGGCACGGCTTCGCCAAGGCGGGGGCTGCTAAGATTGTCGACGAGATCGATAAGGCTGCCAAGAAGGCGACGCTGACGCAGTGGGCGGTCGGGTCAGGGATCTTCGGTCGTGGCATCGGTACTAAGCGTGTGGAGGCGGCAATTGAGGTCCTACCCAAGGACCTCAAGCCCTCGGCAGCCCTTGTCGGCAGAGTGATGGAGCAGGGTGGCTGGTCCAAGGAGTCGGCGGAGGGTTTCGTGGGGAATCTGGGTGAGTTTCGCAAATTCCTGGCTGCGGCGGGTGTGGAGGTCCGTGAGGCTGTTGCCGAGGCGAAGAAGCCGGCGGCGAAACCCGTCGGTGCGAAGATGGCAGGGCAGGTCGTGCTGTTTACGGGCTTTCACCCCAAGGACCTGGAAGAGGCGGTCGTGGCACAGGGCGGCCAGCTTGTTGAGGCCTGGGCTAAGAAGGTGACCGTTCTTGTCGTGAAGGATGCGACCGTGTCCAATGAGAAGACCAAGAAGGCTGCCGCCGCCGGTATCCCCGTCGTGACGGCGGAGCAGTTCAAGGAGAGACTAGGTCTGTGAAGGCCATGTGTTATTTGTCCATCTTTTTCATAGGTTATGAATTAGATGGAACCCGGTGCTGTTGCCGCACGCGCTGCTGAGCCTGCTGTTGCCGCACCCGCTGTTGCTGATCCTGCTGTTGCCGCACCCGCTGTTGCTGAGCCTGCTATTGCCGCACCCGCTGTTGCTGATCCTGCTGCTGCAGCAGGACCTGGACAGAGAGTAGACGAATGGGCACCGCTTGTAACTACTGCTTTAGCCGCGGCAGGGGTCGCACCTGACAGGTTCTCGGCACTCTTAAAGCGGCACGAAGCCCTGCTTGCAGGCGGGTTTGTTCTGAAGGCCGTCACAGGAGCAGCCGACGAACGGGAGGCAGACATGGATATCTATGTACCCGTAAAGGAGATCCCCGCTTTTATAACAGCACTACGGGAGAATGACGGACTTCTTCAAAACGCTATCACGCACTATCGTGAGATGGCGGCCTCTTTCTACTGCTCCTCTTTCCTACGGAAGAACGGGATCAGAAAGGTCTACAAATTCGGAAATGCCTCTAGACGAGTGACAGAAAATGTAAAGAACCCTATGGATATCATGGCTGTTCGCAATAAGCGGACACCATTGGCCGTGGTCAATAATTTCGATCTGACCTGCTGTCAGGTCTGGTACGACGGCGAGTCTGTATACGCCTCTCATCCCGACCATATACGGACTAAGACAGCGTTTCTACAGCCCGAATACATCGAGACATTTCTGGGCGGTAACCGATTCCTGACACGGCGGCTACGCAAATATATATCACGCGGTTTCACTATCAGTTACGCTCCGCAACAGACGGCACTGCCAGAAATCAGTGCGGTATTAAAGAGTCAGACGGTGGCCGCTCGTGGATTCCGTTGTGGCAATCCTACTCATGGTGCCGTGCGTAGACACGATGACCCTGCGTGGATGGAGAAGTGGTTGATGCGTTTGACAAAACGCTGGGTCACACGAGTTACAGACGGTAATGATGGATCAATGACTGTACCGCTTGGCAACGAGAGACGCGGTGGTGATATAACACTGCCCGAAGGACCAAATACGGCAATACTGACATTTAAATATAGTCAAATAAGACGTTTCGATGTGAAACCTGATGACGGATACGATACTGACGATATGGACCCTGACTCCTTAAAATCGCTGGCTGTGACAAACTATCCTGCGGTAGCCCTTGTGGCACCCAATGCGGTGGAATTAGCACCCGCCCCCCTTGATCCTGAATTGCTCTATCGCAGGACAATGACAGCTCTACTGGTCAATATCTACAAGAAGCCGAGGTATGAAGAGAGTCACTGGGGCTCGCTCCTTCATAAGATGTATGAAGCGATCGAAAGACGACTTGCTGACGAAGCCGCTGGTCTACCGGCACGTTCTAGTTACATAATAGAACGTGAGATCTATCCCGTTATGAAGGTCTATCTAGAGTACTTGAGAAGCAAGATTCTGAAGGAGGGGACGGACCAGTTCTATATAGACGGACCCATCTACCACATTCACAACCATCCTGCTGAGGGCGGCATTACACCTGACTCACTGGAGGCCTATCTGACCGGCCATCTTCTCGACGAGGACAAGGATTCTGTTCCCTGCTATTTTATGCCCGAGGAGGTGGTTAGAGGGCAACCTCTGCCTGCTAGGAACTGTGCTCTGAAGCTGAAGAGGGAGGAGATCCACGCGATTGTCAGCAAGGAGTTCTACATGAAGTGGATCCGGCCCGCACCCGTGAAGACGGGACTGAATCAGATCATTGGGGCATACGATACCACCCTGGCCAACGTGAAGACACACGACGACGAGTACGGCGATCTGTTCAGTGCGACGATGTGCCCGTACTGTCTCCAGTACGAGCAGCGTGAGGGTGGCTGCGCCTATATCACACACGCAAATACCAAGCAGCTTGCAGGCAGTGAGGCACCCTTCTGTAGTGGCGACTTTCTGGTCGCCGCCATCAAGGACAAGTACGTTGCACTAGGGCGGCAGATTGAGCCACATGGATTTACCCATATGGAGTTCTGTGTGGAGTGCGGTCGCCCATGCTGGAACCATCAGCACTTCAACCTTGACGATGCTGCTCCTGGGCTAGTAGCCCATCGGATGGTGGGTGACGCAGACGGTGGTAATCAGCACATTGACTACGGTACGTGCGGTGGGGGCGGGCGGGCTGAGCTCTATGCCCGTATTCTTGCTGTGCGCGATGTGTTTGCGAAGGCGGGGCCGCCTCGTGCGGCCGCGGCCGAGCGTTTAGAGGCGGCGTTGGCTGCCGATGCGGCAGCCAAGGATCCGGCAATGCTGGCACGGGGTGCGGCTATTGCGGCACAGGCCCCTGACGTGCGGGCTTGGAATCGACCTGTACCCGCGACAAAGACCTATACCGACGCGGCTTATACTGGGGCGGCGGCCGCTGCCGAAGAGTCTTTTGGCGGGGAGGCCGACGGGTCGCTTGGTGGGGAACCCGTTGTGCCACGCGCGCCGGCGATCCCAGCGGCTCCTGCGGCTGCGGCGGCACCACCTGCTGTAGGTGGTAGACGTAGGACAAGAAAGTTCTATAAACGGAACAGTAAAACTAGACGGGCCTAACGTCTTGTACCGAATTTAAGAATCCCCTTCTCCGAAGGGAGTTCTTAACAGTAGTAATCAAGGGCCTGCTTATTCGCCAAACTCACGTGCATACTCGGCGGCACTGGCGGCGGCATTAGCAGCAATAGCTCTCTTAGTAGCAGCATCTATCTCCTCCGCTCGCTCTGGATACGAGTTTTTAATAGCTCTTAATTTTTCAATAATTTCATGACGCACATACGGGCTCATGTTGTCCAGATCTACAGATATCCACTTATCTACAAAATCGTTCTCAAGTCTAGGAAAGCTCCGTTTCAACCTGTTTAACTTATCCTTGTGAGCGGTTCTATGGGTTAATTCATCATTATAGATGCTTATAGGATTGTTAGTTCCGCGCCGCCTGCTCACGTTTGCATAGGCCTTGGCTCCCAGTCGTCGTTGCAGAACGGATTCGCTTATCTGCTGTTGAATCTCAGGTGCAATTCTGCTGACACGTGCTCGGCGAGTGGCCGTGTTGCTGTTTCTATTGCGAAATCCCATAACAGCCCTAGCCATAGCGGCGTCTGTCACAAGATGCTGACTACCATCTGCCTTCAGCGTAGAGGTTTTACCGATGGCGCGAAGATACTGTTTTAGGTGTGTATTGTTTGCATTTTGCCCAGAGGGAGGCGCCTGCCGGTTGGCTACTCTATTGGTAATTATTGTGTTCGTTGCATTAGTACCCAGACGAACTGACTCTGGCACATAACTCTCGTGACCGTCCATGTAGCGGCATGTAAAAAAATAGAGTACGGTTGGTGCTTTTAATGACTTCAGCATCTTGCGAACGTCTGTGGTCGTATCCTGTTCTAAATTTTTGAGTCCGTCGACTAATAGTCTTTCGGGTCCGAGCCGTAGTTCCTCCGCTAGGTATTTTTCCAATTCAGGTAGAAAGGGCTTGAGATTTTTCGTCACGGCAAGTCTGAAAACAGTATTAATATTTACACCACCGGGTTCGTCTCTCTGCTGGAAGTACTGCCCAATAGTCATTGATTGAGGAATATTTACTTCACTAGTGGCAAGTCTATTCAGAGTGGTCTGATCTTCCTCTAGTGGCAGCTTTATAAGACCAGATGGTATTACACGAAGCCTATCGGGGTAGTCCCATGAGATAAATCGGCTGTTGATCAGATTAGGACAGACGTCACCCTCTCTATAGATGGCAACGGACCCAAAAAGCGTGGTTATCTCTTCGATATATTTAACAGGGTCTAGAAGATAGTCAGTGTTGCTTTTATCGTAAAGTCTCTGTAGGTCTTTCGTTAGGTCCTTAAATATTCTGACGTCACCCGAATGAGACTTTACCATAACAATTGTGCCTGGCGGAATTACAACCGTGTCACCAGCTAGACCCTCACCGCCATGACCTAAGAGAAGCAGGGCGGTCTCGGGATGGTTGTTTCCAGTGTCAGATCGGCTCTCTTTCGCTCCTTGCCCTGCATTACCTACAGACCACCGTTTCCCGTTATACGGCATCTCTATTAATAGACCCATATTATTGCAGCCAAGTAGCGTTGGGACTTGGCGGTACTATTGTTGAGTTAAGAGCTCCCTTCTTAGAAAGGAGCTCTTAACTTTGGTATAAGACTTTATGCTGTCTGAAGATACTTCTGCCGGATCAGCTCAGGTTGCGTGTCGACGGTATTAAATATCGTGGAGCGGGTGATACGGCGAAGGACCTGAACGGCATCTAGGTTGAAGAGCGTGACCCCCTTCAGATGACTACGGACCCAGCAGTCGTAGTCAAAGGCGGTGAATTCATCCGTAAAAATAGCTAAGTCACGCTTCATCAGGACCGACGACAGCATGAGGGGGTTGCTCCTCTCAAAATCACCCGTGTAGAGCGTGCCTACGGGGAGGTTTACACTCTTACTTGACTCGCCAAATTCGCGGTAGAGAGTACCGACGATATCGACTGACTTCTCTTCCATTATTTGAAGCTGTAACTCTAGCTTCTTTGGGAGCCAGATGTCACGGGCATCCAGATGTGCCACGAAGGGCGTGGTCGCCTTGTCGGCAAGTTCTGTGATGGCCGCCGGTCTGCTACCGCTGCGAGTATCGTAGACGACAGTCACGACTGCAAAGCGGTTTGTCAGACCCGTATTATTGAGAGTCGTCTCCACCGATAGGCGTTGAGCGTCCGTCAGGTTGACGAGACCCAGGAGACCACACCACTGGCTATAGGACTGCCGCTTTACCGAAAGAAGGGCGTCCTCCAGGAAATCGGTCGTGCTGACGAGGGGGATGATCACTGTCACTTGCGGATCTGTCGCAGCAGGGATCTGTGTGATCTTGAGCGCGTCACTCTTCAGAGGTCTGAGGGCAGGCTGCGGCGGCTGCTGCGGCTGTGCCTGTGGTTTGCGTCGGGTCGCTGGTTCCGGAAACCCACGGACCTCACCTGGTGGCGGTGGGGCCGTATATTCAATAGTATTTGTCTGGCGCTCTGCTTGACGCCGGGCTAGCGGATTGGGCCACTGCTTGACCTCGGCTACGCCCTCTGCAGAGACCGTATCGCTTACCGAGAGGCGTGCAAACGGGACAACCTGGAGCGGGGGATTTTTAGCAGGCGTACGGGTCCACGAACTCATTTATCTACAAAGAGAAGAATGGATTCGGATATTTACGCTGTACCACTGCGTTAGAGCCCCACTCCGTTAGAGCCCCACTCCGTTAGAGCCCCACTCCGCTAGAGCCCATATTTAGCCACAAGATACTCAAATAGCTGCTGTTTCTCCCCTCGTAAATTCAGATAGAGACTGACTTTTTCACTATTAGAGTTAGGTAGATTCAATGTGGTTTGCTCTTTATAGAGGGTTCGTTTGATATTCCAACGATAGATCTTTCGTACAACAAAAGATAACCAGAGATCCTCTATCCCATTGTAGAGAGTTAGACCCTTTGGCAGATCCTCTGGTACTTCAAATAATAGACTCTTATCTACAAATATCGTTGTATCTATGATAGATCCACATGTAGCTCCGTAATGCATATTCTCTAAATCATCAGTTTTGACACCTGTTTTGCAATCAGTGCTAGTGATTATACTTCCATCCCAATAGTCTATTTTATCCATCGTCCACTTTTTGCAGTACCAAGCCATATAGGTTTTAGGCACACGACTATTATAGAGATTTTCGACCCACGTAGGCTCAAACAACTGATCATCGTCCATAAAAATCACATAGTCGATGTTGAACGACCGTAACAGTACATCCCTTGTGTATATAAACCTCAGGAACGCGCAATACGTGTTGTCATAGTGTGACAGACTTATTTTGATATTGGTGTATGTTCTTGCAGACACTGATACTATCTCTTCAAACACCTCTCTGTTCGCCAGATTGTTGTTCAGCAGATGGAGATGTATACGGTTGACAGCTGTCTGACTGTTCAGATTCTCCAATTGCAGTGCAAGATTCTCTGGACGCTTCCACATACACATGACAATGTGTATGGGTTCCACCGTGAGTGGCTTTGGCGGAAGACCTCTTACATAATTCTTCTGCTGCTCCTTGACATGATTGGGTACCAGCTTATAGCTGTTGTTTGCGTGCTCCTCGTAACTGTAGAGCATAGTCTCAATGAATTTTGTACGCTGTTTACCGGCCATCTCAATAGTGTTGAACATGATAGGATGATCGGTCATCTTTACTAACCACTCTCCGTTCATTTTAAAGTCGCCCTCCGTGAATGTGGTGGCAAGGGCCAGTTTGAAGGTTCGCGGATGATTATAGATAAATTCATTTGACCGCACATCCGTCCATGACTCAGGGATGACGTTATAGGGTCTTTCACAGAATTTCCCTACACAATTACCGTAAGTGACCCAGCACTTATGGTCCTGATATGTGCGATTGACGGTGGCAAGAGCAGTCTCTGTAGAAAGATAGTCATCACCGTCCACAATCATACAGATATCGTTCATGGTATAGCGGTGGAGATTCTGTTGCAGATAGTTGAGGAACCGCCACTTGCTTGCAGCCGGCCCCTCGCGTTTCTCGAAATTGAGAAGGGTGAAATACGGCTTATCTCTGATAAACTCATGGATATTCCGAGTATAGATGGACCCGTCGTTCACAATTATAACCTCATATCTGGTATACTTCTGATCTACTATAGACTGGAGTGATCTGATGATAAACTGCTCAAAATAATCACAGTAGGGGACAAATATGACTATATTCGTCTCAATCGTCTTTATGGGTTTACTTGTCGGTCGTTGCAGTTCTATGCAGTCAACTATATTCTGTAGGACCACTGCTCTACTTTTCCACCATCCGGTAATATGAAATATGCTTGACTGATTCTGTTCTATATATTTAGGATCAATAGTTGTCTGCTCCATATTTCTGTTGCTTCTGTAATCATAGTGTAAAAACATATCATTGAACTGTTTGCCTAAAATAACAATTGGAATATTATGCAGATGTAGTAGATAGTTGAGAAAGGCCTGGTGTGGGTACAGAGATTCGAACAGCTGGGCATGTTTGTGGATAGTTTCAAGTGAGAAGAGCGGGCGTAGACTCTTTGTGTAAACGACAACACCAGAATTGATGTAGGTATTTCTATTAATATTGATCCCTTTGGTCTCTTTTATAAATCGTACGTCGGCGGGTGCGGCTTTATCTTCGTCAAAATGATGGGCACCGACTGATCCATCTTCAACGTAGTCGAACAGATTCTCTGTAGTGGGTCCCACTACAGAGGAGTCGTCCAACCATAAGATCTTATCATAGAGATTCAGGTACTCGTGTACGACCAAGGCCTTTAGAAAATAACTATCACCACCATAGTCTCTACCGCTCTTGCGTCCTATAAAGCTGGATCTGTGCCTTATGATAAAGCTACTATGATCGTCTAACACTAGGAAATCGGCACCAACACGCTCTGCGTAGTTCTTCATGGAGGGGCGTGTAATTTTGATCAGGTCCCTACCCAGTGAAATCGTCAATACCAGGGTTTTAGATTTAGGTTCGAACACAGTGTTGTCACTCTTTTGGGCTATCTGTTCCTGCACTAATCGCTCCTTCTGCCTATCGGTGGGGTAGATCATGGCGGCAATCCGTTCCTTAAACGCACCAGTGTTAGCGTAGAGAAATTGGCAGAGTTTAGTACGGTAAGACATATGTGAGCTCCCTCTCGATACTGCAACTTCATCGTCGCCAACATCTTCAATGCTTGTTCTTTCTAACGCAAAATTTGGTTTATCGTAATAGAGCCTGGTAATGAATGAGAACAGAATGTCTTCGCCGTTTCCATAGGGTGGCCCCTCTCTATAGAGGTCTTCAACTAGAGGTTTGCAGTGGAAGAACATGTACCCCAAACGCCGCTTGCAGACAAGGATCTTTGTCAATACAGCCTCAACATCACCGTATGCATCGTGCGTCGTGTAGCTTATCCCACCGCCAGACCTTTTACAGTTTCGTCCCCAGAAACCGACAATGCGGTGCGGATCGTTTTCGTACTCGACCAATAACCGGCATAATTCATTCTCTTCCACTAGAATATCATCGTCGATCAATATAACATCTTCATTGTCACAGCTCAGCATACGCAGGAACCGCCGGTCCAGACCATGAACTTCGTTCACCGCTACGTCGTCAAATATTGTGACCTTAGGGTGTACGTAGCTGATAGCAGTCTCCTTTTTGCCGTTGGATACAATAATCTCTACTATGTTCTTGTACATGACCATCCTGTCCAATATCTGCTCAACTATACGCGGCCGATTGAAGTTCATTATTACTAAAGAATACCTGTTTTGTACTTCACCACGAGCGGCGGCCCGTTTGGGGAGGGTGAGCCATTTAGAGGTAACCTCATTCCATGTAGTAGTTAGACTCTCTTTTATTAGCGTAGCTATAAATACTTCCCTTCGAGTTTCAGGCATTGTACTGAGATTGATTGCTACATGTGCACCGGCCTCTTGAGTCTCTCGTGCATTTGGATCTCCCACCACATGGATACCCGCGCGTTCTGCAAATACCCCATATTGTGAGATAATCGGAATACACCCCAGTGCAGCGGCTTCGCGTATAGAGAGACAGTCGATCTCTGCTGGTGCCGATGTGAGATAGAGCTGTGCCACCGACCGGGCCCGCTCCAGTAAGGTCTCCTCGAAGGTGCTACGACCATGGTCAACCACACCATTCTGCTGTAGGAGAGGTGCTAGCTCCGCTAGCAAGGCAGGTGCCAGTCGCTCATGACCATAGTGAATATGAAAGGTGGCTCTGGGAAGAGCGGCTCTGATTAGCGGCCACATGTATTTTAGAATGGGGACAAGACCACGATCATATGATGAAGTGTAACAGAAGCGCGTCGGATCACGTTTGACCTTTGGTAGAGTTGGCATAGTCTGAAGTCCGTTAGGTAGAATAGTGAACTTGCTGTTTGGGAGATGACTGTAGATTCTACGGTGGTAGTCTGACTTCACCATAACAGAGGTGACCCTGTTCATCATGTTTAATGGGAGATATCGTGGTTCCGTCGGGTCATGCAGATCGACGAGGAGTGTCTTTACATCTTTGATGTATGGAAGGGCTTGCAGACCGAAGGCGCGCCAGAGGATCAGCATGTCAAACGTGTCAGCTGGATTGAAATCCTCATACCGTCTGTAGACTACACCGTTATGGATGGCGGGTGTGACTCGACCGTAGACCGTTACCTTTTTACCCTTCTTCTGCAGGGTGCTGGAGAGATGGACAACAGCCTGTTCGGCACCCCCCAACTTCACGTCTAAGGGGCTGAACTCGACATGAGAGTTACCACAATAGTAGACCACTGTCTCCGGCTCCCATTGTCTTGTAGGCTTCCCTCTATAGTGAACAACATTGGATAGCTCATGTCCAAGACCCGGTGTGACTGCACCGACAATTTTCAGACCAGTGAGCCTGGCTCGGTGTGAAAACGAGAAGTCCTCGCCCAACCAATAGGTCTTTCCATTAGTCTCTACCAACAGGGGTTGGAAAAATGGGATCACGCTCCCCTCACGCGGGTGGTTGTCTGTGATGACTACACGATCATACCCCTCCGTGCTCTTGATAGACTCGTGGATTATCTTGGCCGCCTCATAAGTAAAGCAGAGAAACCCGGTACCCGCATAACGGAGCGGGGCATTTGTATTTGATTGAAAGACGCCGCCCTCTGGTAGGGACGTTGACCTGCCTGCTCTGTTCGCGTAGATCCCCGCTCTCAAGTCACCCTCCTGTCTGATAACTTGGACTATGTCAGCGTGAGTGAACGTCTGATCTGTATCGATGAACATGAAGAGATCACCAGGGCGGGCAACATCATACCACTCCGTAACTAGGATAGAGCGAGCGTGTGGTAGATTCGATTTACCTAACAGGGACTTTATTACGACCTTGTATTCCAACTCCTCTTTCAAGAGCGGAAGAGCCGCGAACAGGCTCTCCACGAACAGGGCATTCACCTGTGTCTTGGCAATATACCCTATTGTAAGGGTGTCCATTAGACTTTCTAAATGAGGTGGGCTTTAAGTTTTTCTTCCTGGTTAGTAAGATGACCAGTCGCTGCCCCGACCCCGTTAATAGGGATCCACGCCGGAATGAGGCCTACTGTCCGCCCACACCGTCTAGGTCGGAGCCGTTGAGTGGATCCGAGTATCTACGAAAGCTCAAGGCAAATGGGGGCCGGCCACTTGGCAACTCCGCTAATACGGTGACTTTGGGTACTGGTCCCTCTGGTAGGACGCTCTGGATGACGGCGGGTGGCGACTGTGACAACGGGACCGATCCCGTGTTACCGGCGGTGCCGGCGGTCCATCCTGGAAGTCGTGCTATTGATTCGGGTCTGCTGACGGAGATGCGTGGGGCTAACGCAGGACGGGGCACACTGACCTGGTACGACAAAGTGAATAGAACGGAGGCGATGACTACGTTACGGCGTAAGGGTCTGGCAATCGCGGCCGACGATACGTTTAATGCTCCTGCGGGTCAGAAGCGTGTGCTCTGCAAGACGTGCGGGTTAGGGCCTTATTGTGGGCCTATAACACTGGAGGAGATTGGTACATTTGATGGTGTAAACATGTATACTCTTTTCGACTCTGTTACGATTACGGGATGTCAGACACTGACTATCCCCGCGGGTATTACATTGACGATTAACGTGGGTTTGCAGCAGTTGATCAATAACGGATTGATTAATGTAGTCGGTACATTGGCACCAGCAGATACTGTTGTTGTAAATACAGGATATATCTATATAGCACCAATTGGGCGTTATCAGCTTAACTATGGACAGGTACTTATCAATAAAGGTGTAATTAATATAGATGGAATTTTTGACAGTAATTATGGTGGAGCACAAGGAACAATCTATAATAGTGGAGGAACTATTAATATAAACGGCACGCCTGTAATTGCCGAATCTGCATGTAGTATCTACAATTATGGTGGTGCCACAATTAATGGTGCAAGTAATATCAGCGGAAGTGGAAATATATATACTGGTATTGATGGGTTCTGTGGTCAAGGCATAATCAATGGTACACCTACCGTAACCGTGTCAGCAGCCTGCCCTCTAGTCCCTTACCCGTAAACGGGCGCGTATTATATAAAAATTACGCGTTCTAGGAGAGCATGTAATTTTGTTCTTATGAAAGCTCAGCGACGGATGCGTCGTGTCTTGCGTCTGCTTCTGCTGCTTCGCATGCGACCGGCCGCGTGCCCATAGCTGATCCCAACGCCCTCGTAATTAGGATAGGCGACTTCATCATAGTAGTTTGCCGTCATAGCGGCGATCACATCCGCCTTGCTAGCAGTCGTCTCTTCCGATGCCATTCGGGAGTTGGTGCTCGTCAGCTCTTTAGCCACAGACATGGCAATGAATTCGCTCATTATCATGGGGGTTCGTACCTCATTGCCCTCGGTGTCCTCTGAGATCACCGTGACCGGTCTGTCCAGGATCAGTGTTGCCTCCCGTAAGAACCCGAAAATCTCATTTAGGCTGTAGCGTTTGGCGTCCATCTCTCCTTGTGGGATCGGTTTAAAACTGGCCTTGCGTCTGAACAGTAGATTCCTTCGGTAGATTCAGCAGAGTTTTACCCCACTCCAACGTCTTCATCAGCTTTGCTTCAGACATTGGAACCCTGTAGAACCGCATATCAAAGAGGGAGCCGCGGAACCGCTCGTCCTTGTACTGACCTGTCGTCTGCTGCTCCCAGTTCGACTTACCAATGTAGTTGTTAGTCGTCAGGGCGGTCTGAGGTAGGTGCCCGTCCACCTGCGTGAAGACCTTCAGACCGTCAATATAGACGACCCATGTCGGTCGGAAGGCGGCATCGAGGGTGCTCAACATAATGTGGTGCCACTTCCCCTCTTGCACAGCATCCAATATGCGTAGACGCATCTTGCGTTGCTCGGAGTCCCAGATCTCAAAGAGGAGGTTGGCTCTTGTAGTTGTAACTGTCTTGGTCCTGCTTTTGGTTGCGGTGTTATCGACCATGCGGTCGATCGGCTCCGGACCAGGGCACTCGTACAACTCCACGTTGGCAGCGGTCTGCTTCATGTAGACCTGCGGCGAGACTTCACGTGGGGCCGTGCGACTACAGACGGGTTCGAATTCGGTTGGCTGTCTGCCAATAGGGTCGGCTGACGTAGTCTCTTGTGTGGTGGGGTTACCTTTTCCCTCAATCCCCAGAAAGACGTTGCCGTGACCCGCACCGTTGCCGAAGTCAAAGATGTGGGCGTTGTTAGTGAACAGATCGAATTTCACCCACGTGCTGAATGATCGGAGCTCACGGATCTCGAACTCTGTGTCGAATTCTAGGGCCTTGTTCTCACCAATGCGGATGAACTGCTCAGCCGGCGGTGCCTGGTCTTTCAGACTTGGTGGAACAGCATTGATCTGTAGGCCTTCTGTCTTTGGCTTGGTCGGATCCTCGTCGATAGTGATGTTGCCTGCCAACATCAGCCGCGTATTCTCGGCATAGTCCACTAGGTCGTCCTTGAACCGGTACCAGGCCATCAGACCATCGAAGAACCAGAGTAGCGTCACTATGTTAGGTGGGGCCTGGGTGTCCTGGACCTCTTTTGCGTCGAAGCCTTGCAGGGTGGCCGGAGCACACATGGCGGTCCAGGCGTCCTCTGGCGGCCCTTCCACTTTGACTATGCGACAGTAGTCAGCCCGCTTGTCGCTATTAACGTTATTGAAGTAGTCGTCGCGACTGAATTTGAACCCTTGCTGTTTAGACCGAGTACTATAAGCTGCACTTGAGGTCCCGTCGGTTCCTGCTAGAGCACACGCCATTATCAGTGAACCGGGATCGTCTTGTCTCATTATGACACGACACATATCGTTCTTCATACCTATCCCCTGTACATCCACATACTGCTGCGTGTATCGTAGGTCGCGGATCCAACCACTGGGCTCAACTGTCTGCCCCGGTACGACGTCTGTCCGTTTCGGGTAGTAGTCGCCGAAGAAGCTCGGTTTCTCTTCGGCTGGCACAATGTCGCTGGTGAAACCCTCTATGGAGCGGCTGCGTATCATCTCATAGATGACAGCACACAGTAGTGCGATGCATGCAATTCCTATTATCCAGGCCTGCATCTCCCTATCTTCTGGGTGATTTCTTCTTTCCTGCGGCGCGGCCGCGCCGGCTGACAATTAGTCTCCTTTGAATTTAGGGATGCTTGAAGGCGGACGTCTTATAGGCCAAGGCCGCTTCGGCTGTGTATTTGATACCTTACCCACATGCTCCAGTCGGGCGCGCACCGTCAGGACGGGGCGCTATGTTAAAAATCGGACGGTGGCTGGGCGCGGTACCACTAGACGGGTGGCGAAACTGATGTCGTTGGATGATCCCACGGTGCCAATAGAGATTGAGACTTCACGCCAGATCCGTAAGATACCTCACTATGCAGATTATTTTATAGTGATTGAGGACTTCTGTGAAGGCGATGACATAACAGGTGATGCCGACTGGGAGGAGTGTCGGCTCTTTTCACCCGATCACAGGAAGATGCCCACCTTCATGCAGCTCCGCATGGCAAACGGTGGTGTGAAACTCTCCGATTTTTCACGCAATATCAACGCTATATTGGCTATATGGTTACCACTCCAGATACACGTCTTCGAAGGACTGCGTATGATGCACACGCGGCGGATCGTTCACGGCGATCTGCATGCGGGAAATATCCTGGTCGACAACAGCGGGGTCGCACGGATTGTCGACTTCGGTCTCTCTTACAATCTGGACCGACTGAAGGAGAAGGATACAGTGTCGTTGACCTTTATGCCTACGTATGACAATTATCCGCCTGAGATGGATCTACTGGCGGCACTGAAAAAGGGGATCGAGGTACGCCAGGCCATCGAGATTATCTACACAGAAAAACGCATCCTGATCGAGATCGAGGAGCTCTTTCCCAGCCGCTACACTGTGGTTCAGGATCTGGCGAATTTCGCCCAGCGATTTGAGATAAAGACGGGGGCCGACGTGAAGCAGTTTATACAGACCTTTGGTAGGGCGACCGACATCTGGACGCTCGGTTACAACTTTCTACGGATCTACCTGATCATGATCTCAACGCCTGTTGTGGTGGAGTCCGACTTCTATAAGCAACACCATCGCGACCAGATGCGGCTGCTGGCGGGGCTTCTGGCCGTGGATCCACGACGGCGGTTCCGTGTGGACGATGCGTTGACACAGCTCTACTCGATGAGGATGGATTAACGGCGTGTTTTGTCTGGTCCTTAAGCCCCTTATGCAAGTTTGGTACGTACGCGGGCAAAATTTGAACTCTCTCTAGCTACCAGTTAGAAAGAGTTAAAATGAGCAACAGCCGAAATATCATTGTCGACGATGACTACAGTAGCGACTCCTCTTCTGCCAACGATCTCCCCTTTATGAGGCTCTGCTGTAGGCCCCCACAGTTCTATTGTGCGGCCGCACCAAGGACAGCTGGTAAAACCTCCACCACGATTACGGAGATGGAACGGATGCTCAACTACTTCCTACAGGAAGCGGGAGCTACTAACTCCTCATTGATAACGCAGTTCAAGCGTATTGTCCACCTGATCTTTGTGAATAACAGTCTGATTGAGAGCGATCAGTGGGCGGGGCGACTTGTTGAGCGTGGAAACCAGAAGATGAGAATCTTCAGTAGTAAGAGCGATATCAACAATGTCGATAGCCTCTACGGATTGATGGCAGAAGGACAGTATGATAACATGACAGAGAGTTACACATCAATCGACTATGTTCTGCAATGCACTCACTCCGTACGTCTCTCTGACTATTGTGAGGATAAGCAGACCGCTTCTGGGCCTAAGCCCTCTATTCTGAAGCGGATGTCGCATTGGCGACCGGATGTTGGATTCGTAATCTGGGCGGACGAGATCGATAAGATGTCTGAGCTTTGGAAGTCGTACGTACCAAAATTACGTACAATGGGTAATGTAATTCAGGTGAACGGTATTACGGCTACACCCTATGCAAAATACTGGGATCTAGTACATAGCCTTGGCTTCGGTGATATCCCTCTCATTGGGACTCTACCGGATGCCTCTGATTACAGAACTATCAGTGATCATAAGCGGATCTACACCAATCTGGTAAATATCAAATCACCCGTTAAGAACTTTGAGTATCTGTTGAATCATCCTGGCGAGCTCTGCTGCACCGAGACCGATGCGAATGGCCTCGTTACAGAACATCGGATCCCTGATCTGAAGATCAATACAGGAGCAATCTATTATGTTCCTGGGGAGGTAGCTGTCCGTACGCACGCCGGTCTTCCTTTCAAAGATGGCACAGTGAAGGCCCCTGGTATTGCCGATGTTGCCAACAGATACGGGAAGAACGCATTGGTCATCTGCGGGAAGTTCAAAGGATACATGTATACCGATGGACGACCCCCCATCTCTATAGCCGATTACAAAGCGAAGATGATAAAGACGAACGTCCCCTATAAGGATCATAATGGCAATGTTGTACCATTCTCACAAGTCGCGTACATGGATATTGCGAGGCATATGTACAATGATCCCGCGTTGGGTCTGAAGGGAGTGGACCTCGTCATCACCGGCTTTAACTGCATTACACGTGGCGTCACCTTCAATAGTCCCAACTTCCAGTTCGATTATGTCATACTCTCGGAATACCACTATAAGGAGGGGAGCAAGCAGATTGAGGAGATCATTCAGGCGGTAGGGCGATCACATGGTAATACCTCTTGGGTAAAGCCAGGTATCATATTCCTATCGCCAAAATATATCCTAGATATGGTTGAAGAGAAAATCAAGGAGATTATAGAGTTCCTGCGCAGTGCCCCCACCGAGATCAAATATGCAGACGTCTTTCGCGAGACAAAGGCCATTCCTATCAAGGGGGTCATCCATAACCGAGAGCTGATTGAGAGACTACGTGGATTCGGCAATATCACTAAGAAGAAGCGTATTGGCTTTATGAACCTCTTACGCGAGGCCGTGGCAACAGGGACAATGACTCTGCACGACCCTAACACTCACAACAGTACTCATGTGAAGTTCAGCTTTGACGACTACGAGATAGACACCAAGCGAATCCTCGACGACGCGGAAAAGGCGAAGAGCTACCGGTTTCTCGAATTCTTGGACCACCACGACAAGCGGATCCCTTACGGGCAGTCAGTGAAAAATGACGGACTGTTCAATATCGATATCACCTTGATAGAGCAGAAGAACGCCACTCAGCGGGTGGAGGCGGGTACATGCTTTATCAGCTTCGTCTTCAAGCAGGCTGCCTAGTCCGACTTGGTCGCCTTGGCGTGATGGACCTGCTGCGGAAAGAGGGCAGACATCAAGAGGGTCTGTACTAGGGCAGCGGTCTCGTGAATCTCTGTCGTTAGACGCTTATGACTGACTATAGTCACAGTTGCGTCGTCGGCGTCAATCACAAAGAACACGTCGATTGCGTTGAGATGGAGCATCAGATAGGTCGTCCTGTTCCAGCCGATGGAGAACTCGATATCATCCAACTCCACTGACTTCGATTTGTGTGTCTGAAAGTGGGGCTCAATCAGCTCCCAGAGTTTTTTGAAGCTCTTCTTGTTTGTTAGGGCCATTGCTTGCTCAGAAATTAGACTGCAGTGCAGTCAAATTTTTGTGTCTGTAGTGGTCGCTACGCTTAGGCACCGCTACGCTTACGCTCTGCGAGTCTTGCGACCGGCCTTCTTGCCCTTGCGCGTGCCGCCACGACGCTTGCCCTTTCCAGGGCGGGCACCACTCCAGTTGTTATTATTGTGATTGAGGAAGCGCTCCGCCGCAGCACCGTGTCTCCCCAATTGCTCCATCTGGAATTCGCGGTTACCACGGCGTCTGGCGGCATAGTTCTCTGCATTCTGGTTGACAGCGTTATTGTATTCAAAGTCGTTGTTATTGCCATGCCTGTCACCGTTGTTGTTGTTGTAGCGGTGGTTCAGGCGGCCAGGTGGGCCAGCGGCAGCACCGACTGGTCTCTGACGGGCGGCGGCAGGGATGTGACCTAGAACGGGACTAGGGGACCCAAAATCGGCGAAGAGACCAGTCATCATTGTTCTAGGCGTCTTGTATCCGAGGTAATCTAGGAATTCCAGAGCCTGTGCTTTGGTGAAGCCCGATGACGGCTCGAAATCGATATTATTGACTAATTCCTCACGGGTGATGATATTGTGTACGCTTGTTGCTGGTGCCGCACGGCGAGCCAACGTAGCGGCATTTCGCTTCTCTTTGGAGTTAAGCGAAAAGATCATGTGGCCCTCGACAAGGTCGCTGAGCAGCTGCCAATCTGCCATTCCATTGGGTAATCGCATATCCTCGTATTTCAGAACGAGCTTCTGTTCGCCAAGATTCTCAGCTGTTATTCCCTCATTCTCGGCAAGTGCATGGATCAGACCCGACGCGTTGTACCAGTATGCCAGGCTGTCGCCTTCAAGGACTATCGGGTCGGGGTGAGCGGCGGCCATCTTCTATTAGTTCGAATGAAAATTAACCTCTGTACCGACGAGTTAGGATAGGGCTATTATTACTGCTTCGGCGTAGAGTCGGCCTGCGGCCACCCTGGAGTGTGCCACTACGAGCACGGCGACTCTGCATGCGTCTCCGTTTACCGCCCTGCTTCAGACGCACCTTTCGCGTGCGATTGACGCAGTAGAACCCACAGAAATCCTCATAGTTGATCCCGTCCCCGTAATCACGGTTTATCTGGGCAGGATTAAAGATCGGGCGACCACTGGCATCCACCTGCTTCACCTTATTTGAACCCGCCTTATCCGACCAACCACCCTCTACGTTATTCTTCTTCTTGTCCTTGCGATACCAGTGATAGTCAGAGCCGGGGTCCGCTACCAGAGCCACCTTGCTCATCCCCTTAGGGCACTGACCCCAGAATTTGCTCTTAATGAAGTCTCCACCCAGATCAGACCTGGTCAACTTCTCGACCGCAGGGCACGTACGCAGTGCCTCGTTGCGCATAGCCTTACGTTCGCCTGAAGCGGCACCGGGCTGCTCGAAGTTGACATCGCACTTGTTCAGATCCTTGCACTGGGCCATCAGGTCCTTGTTGACCTTATTGCCACGTAAGGCGTAACTCATACAGTTGTGCGTCTCCAAGAAGGCCTTGCTCTTGTTTAACGCGTCCCCTATGTATTCGGGCTCTGATCCATTTGATGGAGAGGGCTTGCAGTTCTGGTGGTTCGCGCAGAAAAGCGACCCGTCCAGGGCCTCGTTTTTGCAGGGTCGCTCTGCGGCGTCCCGTGGACACTGACAGAGCGGTTTCTTAGTATTAGGAGACATCCCTACTGGTTAGTAGCATAATTACTTGGCAGCTCGATTCAGTTTCATGTCGAACGGTGATGGGACCAGCTGTTTGACTGTCGTCTGTTCCGCCTGACCCGACTTCTCCTTATCTGCTTCCGCTGCTGCCGCAGCATTGAATTCGTCCTGTACCTGTTTCAGCTTGATACGTTCAATGGAATTCATGAAGTAGAGGAACTGATTTGCGTGCGTGGGGATACACTTGCCGAAGTGGCCGGCGTAGCGGCCGCCGAGTTCCATATACTGCCACCCTTCGCTGACTAGACGCTCGTAGACAGAGTGAATACCGAAGAATTTCTTGTCAAACCGAAAGATGGTTGTGAAATTATGGAGTACGGTGACCACCAGACTGATCGTCCACGTTGTCCAATAGAGACCGATGGAGGGATTTGATGATGTCGGGGACTGTATCGAAAGCATAGCTGGCACAGCTACCCCGCCCAGTGAGATGATAGCTCGCGACGCGTGGTAGAACGCGTCAATATAGAGCAACCGCTGGCTGTAGGTGGTTAATAACGTACAGTAACGTAGCTCTATAATTCTGATCTGGACCGAGGTGAGACCTGGTAGTGAGCGTATCAGACGCACTAACTCTTCGTGACTGTACTTTACCAGGTTGACTTTGACTGTGTCTAGGCTGTCAAGCTTAGTGCCATCGAACTCTGTGGCGGGGGCTACTGCAATAATATTTGTATCCTCTTCTGCGTCCTTCCACTGGGTGGGTTCAGCAATAGTGAGCACCACGTCGTCGTTGGCTGATCCTTGTAGTGCAGGTGCTGGCCGTTCCAACTGTGAGTAGAGTGGCTCGTCCACGTTCAGTGTGGGTTGATTATCTGCCATTGATAAAATTGAGGTCCTCTGTCTAATCTAAGAGTTAGAAAACAATGCAATATACCGTCTATCCGACGTGTTATCACGAGACTATCAGCGATCTTGAGCTGGAGAGACGCGAATGCAGTGACGGGATCTACGTGTCGGTCGAGCAGTTCGGTGCGTTGATGGCCGACAGTGACGAGATGATTGTCTATCGTCTCCGACATGGAGAGCGTGAGGCCTACGTTCACATCTCTGGTACGCACCAGGGGGAGCGGTACGTGGTCTTGGCACCGCCTTGGGTCTGCGGTCTACTTGGCTGCGGTGACGAGTTGGTCACTGTGGAACGTGCCTACCCTGGAATCGGCAGTCGGATCAAGATCAGACCGCACAGTACCGAGTACACTCAGGCAGACGACCCTGTGGAGGCCCTTCAGCGGGCGTTCGAGGCCTACTCGTGTATTGCACCTGGTATGGAGCTGCCACTCATGGTGAACGGACGGCAACTTGTTGTCGACGTACTGGAGACCAATGGCGGTGGACCGATCTGTATTCGTGGGGTCGAACTGGAGGTGGAGATTCAGGGCGAGGTGGTTGCTGCTGCGCCTGAGACCGAGCCCGCTGTGCCTGAGCCCGAGGCCGAGGCCGCTAACTTCGACGAACCTATGTTCGCTGCACCCGTGCACAATCCCCGATTTCCAGGTGTGGGTCGTCGGCTCAGTTAAAATAGCAATAGAGACCAGGGGATGGCGAATTATACGCTGCAATTTGCCAGCGACCTGCACCTAGATGGCGGTAGTGCAGCATTTGATCTACTGTTAAAGCCGGTGGCGGCCGATTTAGCCCTCTGTGGCGACATCGGTGACCCCTGGTCGCCCATCTATAGAGAGTTTATAGAGTGGTGCTCTGCACGCTGGGCACGAGTCTTTCTGATAGCCGGTAATCATGAGTATTTTGTCTCGGACCCTGCGACGTGGGGCTCGGTGGATAAGACGGTTGTAGGTACCGAAATGGAGATACGTCGCATTGCAAGCCGTCACGCCAACGTGCACTTTTTACAGGAATCGGTCTATCTGATCGAATCCTTGAAGATAGCCGTAGTGGGGGCGACACTGTGGACGGCTCCAGCCTTGCGACAGTGGGGTAGCATAGGTGCCGGTGTTATAGGTGATCCCGGTTGCCGCGGCGAATACACGTCTGTCTACAAGAGGGACGAGTATACGGGTGCTGTACGCGTGTTACATCCCAGCGATATTACTGGACTCTATCTACGCCAGAGTCAGTTTATAGGCCGCTATCTGAACAGCAGCTGGGGTGGCGTACCCGAAGGCTATCGTGTGATTGTACTGACACATCATATGCCCACACGCTTGCTGAATCCAGTTGAATTCAAGGACCATCCTCTAGTCAGCTGCTATTCGTCGTCACTGGATGGTCTCTTGAAGGAGCCTGTTGTCGCTTGGATCTGTGGTCACAGCCACAGGAGTCGACAGCTGCGAATGGAGTCGGGTTGTCTGGTGGCACTGAATCCCCTTGGCTACAGAGGGGAGACCGGTAAGACAGGATACAGGAGCGATACGACTGTCGTGGTCTATCCTGAGAATATTGCCACGGTCAGGAATTTGTGAAATTGCAGTTGAGCTCGGTATATGTATCGGGTCGAACCCGCTCCATAGAGAGGCAATCACGGGCCCAGATCCCCACTAATTCTTGATGCAGACCCTGGTAGTCGCCGCCGCCGCGGCCGTTACCCTCCGCTGTTAGGAGGGGTAGAGGATGAACCGCTCTTGAGTGGGCTTTATCAACATACCGCCGCTTTGTGTGATTCACAATAAAACGATAGCACGCCGTGTCTCTCTTAGCCGGAGTCTGTTGCCGCTCATCCGGGCAGGCAAGATGCAGATTTGTACCATTGGGTTCTTGGTCGGCATAGTCGCCGGCCCAGACGACGCGACTCCTATAGAAACACCCATCCGAACTGATCAGATACTCTAGGGCAGCGACGTACGGGTTGCCAATATAGGAATGCTCCATCAGTTTCTGCCCGTTGCCATAAGCAAAGGGGTCGAGCCATGCCCGGATGAACTCCATGTCACTCGACTTATCACCCAAAATGATCGCTCTGTAGTATTGACCCATCCTATAAGATACAGTAGTGAGAGATAAAAATTAAGCGGAAGACGTTAGAGATCCGACAGATTTGTCAGTTTCTCATAGGGGATGGAGGCCTGCTTCATCCGCTCCATCAGTTGATACGAATCCTCTTTTGACTTCGTCTCAATTCCGATCAGTACCGGTCCCAGTTCCCTGTTGATCAGCTTAATGTACTTGAAGTAGATGATGTCATCTGTAGGTCCCAACACACTGGTGATGAAGTCTTTGAGGGCACCGGCACGTTGCGGGAATTCGATCCTGAAGTAGTGCTGCTTCTCCTCGTAGATCAGTGACCGTTCAAGGATCTCGGGCATGCGGAAGACATCCGAGTTACCCCCTGAGAGGACAGCGACCACCCGCTTATCCTGGATCTCTGTGGTCAGATCCAGGGCACAGAGACTCAGGACGCCCGCCGGTTCTACAATGTAGCCGTGTTCGTTGTAGATCTGGAGGATCTTAGAGCAGACATGCCCCTCGTCCACAGTGACGACCTGGTCCAGGTAGTCACGGCAGAGCGGGAAATTCGTGGCACCTACTTGGCGGACGGCGGCCCCGTCTACAAAGGTGTTTATGCTAGGAAGAGGGACGGGTCTGTCGTGTTTGAGAGCCAGTGTCAGGGAGGCCGCACCAGCGGGCTCCACTCCTATGATCTTAGTGCCAGGTGACGCCAACTTGATATAGGTGGCCACGCCTGCAGCCAGACCGCCGCCACCTACTGGAAGAAAGACGTAGTCTAAGGGGAGGGGTGACTGTTCCACAATCTCCATTCCCACTGTGGCCTGGCCCTCGATGATGAGCGGGTGATCGAAGGGCGGAACCATGGTGGCACCTGTGGTTGTGGCTGCAGTGGCGGCGGCTGCAGCGGCCTCGTCGAAATTCACACCAGTCAGCTTGACAGTCACATGATCACGACCATGTAGGCGGACCTTGTCGATCTTCTGATTCGTCGTTGCCAGGGGCATGAAGATGGTCGCGTGATGGCCCAAGAGGGCGGCGGCATAGGCTACGCCTTGGGCGTGATTACCGGCACTACACGTGACGACCTTGCTCTTTTTAGGCAAGGTCGCCATCATGTTCATCGCCCCGCGGATCTTGTAGGAGCGGACGGGGGTAAGGTCCTCGCGTTTCAAGAGGACATGGGCGTTGTGACGCTTCGATAGGATCCGACTCGACTCCAGAGGTGTCGGAGGGAAGAGGGTGCGGATCAGGTCGTAGGCCGTGCGGACATCGTATCCCTTGGGCCTGTATGTCATTTAATTGATTAGCGGTTGGGGGCGGCGGTGTTGTAGATCAACTTTATATCATTCTATGGAGAAAAATGATATCATGTTGTGTGTGTGTGGAGCCTGGCAAAATGAGGCAGTCCATTCGCCGCGTACAATACGCCTCCTCCCTCCACGTTGATGCTTTTGAGAAGGTCGTGGGAGCACACTTTGTAAAACCCGCTGCACCCGTTCTACTACTGGCCGGTAGGATCGGTAGACTGTCGTCCTTCAAGACCCAGGCCTTTCTCAATCACTGTAGCCGCTTGTGGAGTCGTGTAATCTATGTACCTACGACATACGATTACGGTGTCGCTTCTGTGCCGGGTAATGTCCAGATACTGAACAACAGTGTGACCGAGATCGGCGACGTGGTCTTTGTAGGCAGTAAGTACCATACGGAGAAGGAGATTGACTTCGTCGACAGTGTATTTAATGAGTACAGGCGTTCCAATAAACGGCTTGTCGCAATAACTAGCCGGTCTGTAGTTGACAGGTGGTCCCCACTGCCACCCTATAATCTCTGGATCTGTGGTCACACGCCTGGCGGCGAGGTCTTAGAGACACGCAACGGCGTTCTGGTAGCATATAACTCCCGTGGACCGATCTACGGTCAAAACGACTTTGACGGGAGCTGCGGGTGGCGACGTGATGCTGTTATCGATATTCCTGATAACTATAAGGAGGGTTCTGAACTGCAGGCTCTGACGGGGCTCGCTTAACTTAGGCGATGCGGATGGATGGAGTTGTGGTAGAGGGCATCATAGTATTCAATCGACTTGCGGAAATTGGCCTGCGGAACAAAGGCGATCGGTCGCTTGCGGCGGATGTGCGACATCAGGACAGGGGCGCGTTCCCCCGTCAAGGTGATCAGAAAAATCGTCATTACGGCCGCTGACCGCTGCATACCGGCAGCACAGTGGATCAGGATGTTGCGACCCGCCTTGTATTCACGAAGGACTTTATAGGCTATTTCTGGACTCCACTGGGTCATGTTGTTGATCTCCTCTGCCTGCAGATTGTCGTGCACGGGCACACGGTATCTGTTTTTCACAGAGCTGTGAAATTCCAGGTCTTTAGAACAGTTGAAAACTGCTCCTATGTTATTGGCTTTCAGCCAGTCACCGTCCCATGCGGCAAACCTATTGCCCAACCAGACTCGGGGTATGATCTCGTTAGCGTTCTGCATCCTCTACAGGTGTGTGGTAAAATTGACATATGTTTACGCGATGATCTTGTAAGGCAGAATGCTAACACGACACTTTTACGAACTCTCTGAAGTGGCATTTGCCCTTCATAACTCCCTTAGAGAGGGGTTGGGGCGAGAGAGCGTGTTCTGGGCACGCGAACTCCTCCTCAGTGAAGAGGAGGATCTGCTGCACCTTACGGTGTTGCAGGCATGGGCTTGCTGGTTGGGTGCACCCGCGGTCTCATGGTTGGACGGATGGCTCAACGTCGGACCCGACGTAGGTGGATGCAAGCGGATGACCCTTGTAGCCGAATTTACTGTATTACGATTGAATGCCCCACGGCAGGTCAGTTCGCTTCAGGCCTTCGTCATGGTTGCACGGGGCTTTGCCGATGACTCCGACCCTGAGCGTGTGACGGCTGCTCTGGAGTCGAATGACTTCTTCGCACTCTATCGCTATCTAGGCCCGGAATACGCAAAATCACCCTCCAGTCTGATCGAGGCTGTTGCGGGGTTCGTGGCGACACCGGAACTATTCGACGGGTTTCGCAATGCTATCAAAACACTGCGGGGTGAGATTCAATTGAAACACCTGATGGGGGCCTTTGCCGTCCAGACACTCTGTCTACCCGAGTGGCCGGCTGAACTTGCGATGACACAGCAGAGTGCTGTTGCCACGTGGCTTGCTGAATGGGAGCCCCAGCTTGGCCGTCGCGAAGGTCGCATCTATCCTATTGGGGTCTACTGCCTTCCCCGAAACCACAAACGGGGTTCACTGGTCTACGGGTCCGCAGCCGATCTTATGAAAGAGGGGTGTCGTTTCTGGCAGTCCATGCTGGAGCTGGACTTCAGTCTGCCCGACGGCTTACCCTCGTCATGGTCCATCGAAGATCAGAGTGTAAGCCACGGTCCTATGGTGGCCGCCAGTGGGAAACGGACGATCATCAAGCCTGCAGAAAAGATGCATGCCGTCTGGGGATTCTATCCTGCTCTACGAAAGGCCTGGAACGTCTCACTGAAGAAGCTGTTTGACGGCGTGGGGCTGCCTGACGCTTGACGCCGCGGCCTTTGCCTTATTTTCCTCCCAGAAGGTAGGATGGCTCTGCGAATCAGATGCAATATGCAATCGTCACGTCTCTCGCTCCAGGGGGAGTTCTCCTATGTGAAGAACTATGATATCGTCAACGCACGCGGTACGGTACAAGCGGTCGATGGTATAATTGTGCAGCTGATCGAGAAGAAGACCGTATTCAGATCTAAAAGAGACAATGCAGAGTACACCACTACTGACGCTATTGCGGAGTTCACTGGTGGATGTGTTAAACACATGTGCCGGTCTTATTTAGAGATTTTTGATGTTGTTGCAGGACATTCGGTCTCCGCCGACGAATTCTCCAATGGAGCTCTAGCTACTTATAAGACAGAGGCGGCGATCAACGCACTTGACGCGGAGGGGCGGGATGAAGAGGAGTTGGAGGTCGAACTAGAGGATCTTGAGACAGACGAAGAGCTAGCCGATCTGGCTGGGCTGGCTGCAGTCGACGCGGAGATACCTGATAATTCGACGGAACGAGCGGCGTACGACGCCGCTGGAAAGGAGGTCAAATTCAGAGACCGTTCTATCAATTGTGGTCTGACCCCTCTAACAGTGACTCTACCGATGAGACCCTGGGAAGAAGACTATCTTACCAAGGGGATTATTGTACAGACTGGCCGTAATGTCTTTATATCTGATCCTGCTCAGATTTTAGAGATTAAGGGGCTTGTCACGTGGAGAAAATCCATCAATTCATCTGCACACGGACTTCCCTATACATTTGATCTCTCTATTGCTGACACGATCTTCGGTATGTCAGTGACGCCTGAGGTCTTGCACACAGTGACGGTGAAATGGGGATACTACAACAATAAGTCTCATATGACGAGCGAATACGAGCCGGCTGCTACGGGTGGCGGGCGACAGACACGTCGACGGAGGGCAATACGTAGGACGCGGCGGCGGGCGTCACGGTCCTAGATTTCTACGCAATATCTGCTCGCTGGCCTTCAACAACACGTCTATATCATGGACAATCGACTGTTCCGACTGCCAGTGTTCACGGGCTAGATGTCCTGTCTGTTCATAGTACCAGTAATCCGCTACAATCCTACGCCAGGCACGAATCAGATAGTGCGTAGGGTCCTTTTTCAACCAGGCGGCAAACCGCTGAGTCGACATGATGTTTTCGTTGTAATTAGACATTCTATCTGAATACGATTCCAATATCGTATCCAGATTCTCTAAAAATACTGTTCCGCGGACGTCGTCGTCCATAAAGCCAGTGACGGTCGCCTTGTATTGCAAGTAGTTGTGGTGTAGTTTAACCATCAGATACGGGCGAAACGAGGCCTCGCGATAGAGCGACATGGATGTAGGGAAAGGTCGGCCCTTCTTGGCACACCAGAGCATCAGCTGGTTGTAGAGTTCTAACATCTGTCCGTAACTGAACGGGAGGTTCGTGAACGGATTTTTTGGGGCCTTCACCTCTGGAATCCCCGCTACCTGACACTCGATGTTCGACTTCATTGATTTAAGTAGTGCTGAGCCGCTGAACACATAGAGGCTACGGGTCTGCATACAGACCACGCGACACTGCTCCTCTGGTGGTATAGGGGCAAGTGTCTCCATGTCGGTGTCTTCGCCTATGCGTCGCCGAAGGGCCTTGCGAAGAAGCCAGAGACGGAGAAGGTTCTTCATTGACCAGCGCCAGACCTGGTTCTGTTCGAAGAGTCGCTGGGCCTCTTTCACTATGTCGGCTGTCATGAGAAAGGGGTTGGGACCTGGGACCTTAAACTCGAATTGGGTCTTTGGGAAGGGGTTTGAGCGATTGCCCTGCATATCGGCGAATTTCATGCACCAGTCGGTGTGTTTACCCCTGAAATACTGTATATGCATATGTGCTATGTATTCGTCGTTCAGTACGGTATTACGGTACGGGTAGAGATAGAGGATCTCAAGCGGAGCTGTCGGGACGATGAGGGTGAAGGGTTTGGGTTTGGCGTAGACACGCATTATGTAGCGTTCCCTGGCGACCAGGGGGTTGACATTCTGAAGGGTGCGACAGTAGAAGGCGACTCTGTTAGCTTGCTGCTCTGGACTTGGTGGGGGCGGGGGCTGCGGCTGCGGCGGCACCGTCTTATTTTTACGGCGGCGAACCTTTGGTCCGATTTTACGTTTGGCACGTTTAATGCCACCATAGTAGATCCCTATTGAGAACGTTCCACATTCGAGGGGGTTGTTTTCTCGCTCACGTTTGTCACCTGGGGCCGCCTCTGTGATACGAATCTCGGGTCCTGTATCGGAGCCACTGTCCATTGCTTAAAAATAGTGTTTATCTCTTAGACCGATTCCGCGTCGCTGATAACGTCGTTGGCGGCGTCTGTCACCTCTATAACAGCAGGTACACCCTGAAACTCTTGAACCTCCACTAGCTCATCGTCTTCGGTGTAGAGGCACCCTCCTGGAGACATGTGGGCCAACTGATTGGGCTGCTGCGTGCGGCAACCCCAGCACGGGTTTTCGATAATTTCGTTCGTCATCGTCTCAACTTGCTCCTCTTCCTGCTCCGCTATAATAACCAGTTCACCCTCGTTGTCGCTGCATACTGCCGATACTGTGCGGATCTCGTCATCGCCGTCGTCCATTTCTATAGCCTTAATTGACTTTTTCCTGACCGGATTTAAACGCGCTGTCCATAGATCTTTTATATAGGATGTTTGCTACTACTGCTGCTCTATTAGGACTTGCTTGTTTCGTCGATGCCAAGGCACCCGCTTTCCCCCTCTGGGCACAGCAGTTCAATAAGACCTACTCGTCTGCCTCTGAGCGCGACTACCGCAACTCTGTCTATATTGACAATGTTCGCAAGATCCGTGCTCACAGCAAGGGTGGGTTCAATTGGACGATGGACGTCAATCAGTTTGCCGATCTTACTGCCTCCGAGTTTGCTACCAAGTATATCCGTGGTGGCGGCTACAAGGGTCGCAATACAACGGCTCGCCACGTGGACTACAGCCTTCTTGGTGCAACGGCTCTTCCCGCCAGTGTGGACTGGACGGCCAAGGGGGCCGTCACACCCGTGAAGGACCAGGGTCAGTGTGGCTCATGCTGGGCCTTCTCCACTACGGGTGCGGTGGAGGGGGCTTGGTTTCTCAAGAACGGTACGCTAGTCTCCGTGTCCGAGCAGCAGCTCGTTGACTGCTCTACGGCTCAGGGAAACCAGGGCTGCGACGGCGGCCTGATGGATTACGGCTTCCAGTACATCGTAGACAACAAGGGGATCACCGGTGAGGTCAACTATCCCTACACTGCAACGGGGCCCAACACGTGTGTGGCGAAGGGTAAGCCCGTTGTTGCCAGAGTTACTGGGTTCAAGGACGTTCCTACGGGCTCAGAGACTGCTCTTATGACGGCCGTTGTTGCCGCACCCGTCTCTGTGGCCGTAGAGGCTGACCAGAACGTCTTCCAGTTCTACAGCGGCGGTGTGATGACGGCATCATGCGGTTCGCAGCTTGATCACGGTGTCCTTGCCGTCGGTTACGGTACGCTTGGTGGTGTCGACTACTACAAGGTGAAGAACTCTTGGGGTTCGTCCTGGGGTGACAAGGGTTACATTCTGCTCGGGCGTGGTTCGGCCTTCGGCTCGAACGGTCAGTGCGGTATCCAGATGGATCCCTCCTATCCCGTAGTGTAAAATTGAGAGGTGTTGTTATGGCAGACCATCACTTAAAACAAGGTTATGTCATGTCCTGAGAATCTCTGGAAAAGAGTAGAAATTCTAATTTCTATTCTCTTCTCTATTACATCTATTGGCCTACTGGTCACTGGGGCCAATTGCTACAACAACAAGATCTGGATCACTGATAAGGAGGTATGTCAGAATGTCTACATCAGTGGGATCATACTGACCTTCATCCTTGGGGTCTGCATTCTCTTCAGTCTGCTCTGTCTGATGGTCGATGTCTGTGACAAACCGGTTATAGTTAATCCTGTCAGACGACGGTCCAGACGGCTCACGGCTGGCCCCGAAAGCGTCTGACACAAGATCACCTAAAACGTTTCTGAGGTTTTTCAGTAGATTGATGCCATCACACGGCCGAGAGGTCTGGGGGCCGCGGGTCTGGCGTCTGCTGCACCGACTCAGCTTCTACAGTGATCGGCGGGACGTGGTGGCAGCGTGGCGTGGTCTCCTGAAGACACTCAGTGAGACGATGCCTTGTGCACTCTGCCGCGGGCACATGAAGGCCTACCTTGCGGCGAATCCTATTACTATTAAATTGGAGACTAGAGGACCGCTTGTTAAGGAGTATATGATTGAGTGGATCTATCGCTTTCACAATCACGTCCGTTTGAGTGGGGGTGGAATTGAGTTTCCTTTTGAGGAGTTGGCTCCACTCTACGGCGACGGTGGCCATGGTCTCTGCGTAGAGGAGGCGACTAAGCTTCTTGCAGAACTTGTTGGATACTGGTCTGATCTACCGACACGGGAGTTTCGAACTGCTGTGTCGTATCTGATAAGTCTTATACGGGGTGGGACGTTGGTCTAGCGGCGGCGGGTCGAGCGATTCTTACGTCTACGACGTCTGGTCCCGCCGTTACGTGGATCCGGGCCGCCATTCCACGCCCATGGTATCCCATATGCCGGTCCCCTTGGAGCTGGTTGCGGGAGGCGGGCCATATTCCATGCAGCAGCATTGCCTATGTACGAGTGAGAGATCGGGAGACCCGTACCCGCAAAATTAGGCCCGGATGCCTTATTCATCATGGTCTTACCCAGACGCACACCCGATTTGAATATGGGCTCTATACGCGACCAGAGCCTTTTGATCTCTGGTGGCAGCCTGGACGGAGGCTCGGGGTGCACCTTCACGAGCGAATAGAACTCGGTTATCAGTTTAATACCATCAAACGCGGATGTATTCTGTAGGTCTCGTCGTGCAAGCTCTGTAGCGAAAACCGATAGCTCGTACGTGCTGGCGAACCAGCCATAAGTGGGTCCCAACGCCTGAAGATCCATGAGCCACTGCTTTACTGCCGCCTTCCAAGAGGCAAGATCAGGGTATGATACATTTGACGCGGACATCTCTAAATATGGCTTGTAAAAAAAGTCTACGCTGTGCAGATGACCGGTGTCTCACTACCTGTCTGTGCCGGGGCAGTGGAAGCGACAATATTCAGGATATCAGGTGGTACACCCGAATTACAGACGTCCAACAGATGCCAGTACCCTATTGCCGAACCCGAGCCGACAAGGATCCCCAGAATCGAACCCAACCACGTCTCGCAGCCCGTCAGCCCGCGGAGGAGGATCAGACCCAGGAAAAATAGCGATAACATGATCACACTGAGTGTGAACGCGCGACGGACGTCGACTTTCTGTGGATCCACGCCCTGTGCCGCCGGTTTCAGCGTGACCTGAATCGCGTTGTATAAGACGAATACGACAAAATACGTGGCCGAGGCGAACCACATAGAGGGTGCCACAGTGTAGGTCTGTGAAGCTCCAGGCTCGATCTGTGGTAGAACTAGACAGGCCGCAGAGACGGATTGGTGGACCTGTCGCCATTTTGGGAAGAGCAATGCAAGAAGCTCCTGGCCACCGACCACTAGAATTGCGTTTAAGATCATCCCTATGGCTATCCAGACCATAGGGAGGTTCCCCTGAATGGCACCCAAGAGAAGAGAGGCGACAAACAGGGTGTTTGGCAGATTGTGGTAGGTTGTCAATATGAATTCGCGTATACGCAATGAGATATCTGTGCTGACGTCTAGGCCTCTGCTGAGCTCAACCATCTCCCTACGGATTGGAGTTATTCTTTCTTACAGACATAGATCGGCTTGCCGTCCGTAGTGCGATCGCGGATCAACGGGACATTCATCAGATTTGTCTGTGTGCGACCCGACAATGCGGCAATCAACATCTCTATACCATATCCGTATGCTAGACCGGCAATAGCACCTATAAGAACTGAGACCAGGGTGTCACACGCGGTGACAAGACGATAGATCAGGAAAAGGACCGAAAGCATTCCCATTATGATCACGCCTGCATAGATAGCGGCGCGCTTCTGGGGCATCCCCTCCAGTTCTGGTTGATAGGTCTCTGCCATAGCTAACATATAACCGAATAGGGCACCGAAGAACATCATGTAGTAACTGGGAAAGCCCACGCTGAGTGTTCGTAATGTCCCTTCTCCCAACAGAGTCGCAGTTGCTCGTTCGTAGCTGATTCCGGGAAAATGACCTGAACAGCGGGCGACGTCTTTTGACGCCTCTTTCACGCCTGGGATCGTTTCTGCTAGACCAGAAGAGAGGCCGGCGTGGACGAACTCCAGTGAAAAAAGTGAGAGTCCCAGCAGCCCCAGTGGGGCGGACTGCAAGAGCAAGGCAAATAGCACGATTCCACCGAGAATCGTGTCTGGAAGATAGTTTAGGTTATATAAGAACCCCTTTGCAGTAAATTCACTTAGAGCGGAAAAGCGTTCTATTATTATCTTAGGTGTAGACATCCCCTGACATGGGCATCCCTTCTTTCTACAGACACCTCGTAAAGACGAATCCGACACTGATAAAACAACAGGTCGACCGACCTACCTCTGTCCTGGCACTCGACCTGAACTGTGCCATCTACCACTGCCTTGCTAAACTACAGAAAAAGACGCCTTATGTGGCTGCCCGTCGTCGAGAGTTTGAGGACGAGCTGATTCGATCAGTTATCGTCTATATCGTTAAGTTGCGAGACCATGTACAGCCTACAGACCTCCTGTATGTTGCTGTAGACGGTGTCGTACCTATGGCCAAGATCCGGCAGCAGCGGATGAGACGATTCAAGTCGGTGTGGGTGGCTGCCGAAGAGGCGAAGATTAAGGGGTTAGTGGGGGCCGATGCAATGGGTTGGGATCGCAACGCGATCACGCCTGGTACCGAATTTATGGACCGACTTACGGCACGGCTGGAGTCCTGGTCTGCCGGCAACGTACGCACAGTCATCTCTGGCGTCGACAAGAGCGGGGAGGGCGAGCAGAAGATCATGTCCTATCTACGTTCGATGGGTGTGGGCGGCGACGTCGTGGTCTACGGTCTGGACGCCGATCTGATCGTGCTCTGTTTATGGCATCACCAGGTCTACGGCTGGACGTTCAGACTGTTGCGTGAGGACGTGGAGCTCAAAGGCGGTGTCAAGATGAATTCGTTTGGCGAAGAGACGCTGCTCTACTTTGATATCAATCAGTTGGCGACTATTATTAAGTCCAAGTGGGCTGTTCCCCTGGAGGACTATGTGGGGGCTATGTCGTTTCTGGGCAACGACTTCGTGCCGCACGGGCTCACTTTGTGCATTCGCGAAGAGGGGATCGACCGACTCCTGGATATACTGGTTGTGATCGGGAGGCCACTAGTGGTCCGTGATGGAAGCGGCGGCTGGACCTACGATATTGCTGTGCTAAAGGAGGTGATCGGACATGTGGCGGCCATGGAGCAGCAGTGGGTCGGAGAGACCCTATTCAAGAAACTCAAAATGAGCTCTCACAGCTTTGGTGGGGCTAAGCGGGGTGAGGTGCAGACGGATGTGGAGAAGGCCCTAAACATTATGAACTCCTTGCCTCTGACGTGGAAGGTTGAGCGTGGCTTGGCGACCCGCACGGAAGGTGAGGGATGGGTTCTCAATGAGGGTTGGGAGGAGCAGTATTATAGCGACTTCATGTGGGGTGCACGGCCTACTGATACGGTAGAACAGTGGTTGAAGGCGGTCCAGTGGATCCTGAACTACTATACTGGGTTCGGTCCAGTCGACATGCTCTGGTACTATCCCTGGTATCTACCGCCCCTCTTTACTGACATCGCCAAACATGAGTTTACTGAGCTGCCGACGTGCAGCGACGCACCCAACCCCATCTCTCCGGTGGCCCAACTAGTAATGGTCTTGCCCATAGAGTCGTATGCTCTGTTATCACGGGCGAATCGTCTACTGCCTAAGCGGCGACCTGAATTCTATCCACGGACGTGGGGGTTCTTCTCAGCGGGGCGACGGCAGTTGTGGGAATGCGAACCGATGATCCCTATGCTACCGTATCAGATCGTCGCACAGATCCTAAAAATAGTCAAAAAATGAAGGATTGTCTATTGTTACAGCCGACAGCAAGATGCTGCGAATTGACTATATTGGTGCCAAGTGGTGTAAGGTCTGCGTTACGGTGAAGCCGGCGATCGAGAAGATCGCACGTGATTTCGGTGTAGAGGTGACCATTCTGGATCTTGATGAACTGGGTGACGAGACTATTACAAAGGTCCCTACCCTTCGCATATGGGAGGGTGAGACCAAGGTATCGGAGATTGTCACTAAGCACGTCGATGCATTACGCGAACAGCTGGTGGCGAAGAAGGGAGTTACTATTACTGAGGACTTCTAGAGTGCGGACCCTGCTTAAAATGAAGATGTTTTTACACTGTAATGGGAAACTATCCTAGCAATCACATTCGGATCTGGACTGAGTTATCACAGATCGAGAATGAGAGCCTTCGCCTTGGGATGGTGGAGAAACTGATCAATGCACCCGAATACATCAAGTCCATGAAACAAGCCGGTGTCTATGTGGATGTGATCACCTGGGTGACTGCCATACGACGTGGACAGTGGGCAAATTGGCCAAAATATACGCCGGTTGCCGCCGCTGGCGGCCAGGGTCAAGGCCAGACCTCTAGTTTAGCAAAGGTCGCCCCTGCGAAGCGAGCCATGGACTACTTGCACGAGGCCTACGACATCTTAGGATTGAGCGACGATGCAGCCCTCTCACCCGGTCTACTGAAGTCCGCCTACTACAGAAAATCCAAGGAGCACCATCCTGATAAGGGCGGCGATCCTGAGATTTTTGACGCTATGACAAAGGCCTACTTGTACTTGTCGGAGGTCTACAACAAACTCGTGCCCAAGGGAGCGCGGCCCGATGTTGACGGTAAGTCCGTAACAATGGAGGCGGCCGTCAAATATCGCAACGATCCCAGTATGGCTGAATACGCGGCCCCAAGCAACGATATTGAGCTGGTAGTGCGGGATCCCAGTGTGGCGTCTGGAGTTACGAGGCCGGTGCGGGCCGGTGCTGCACCTGTGAGTCGTGGTCTACCCGATGGGCCGCCTATTACGTTAAACCCCAAGAGTCTCAATATGAATGTCTTCAATCAGGTCTTCGAGCAGGCACGGCTACCGGATCCCGAAGTCGACGATGGATATGGTGATTGGCTGAAATCTCAGGATGTGCCCCCACTTGGTGCGGCTACAAAGGCTATGAAGGGGAAGTTCAATCTCAGTGTGTTCAACAACACCTTTGAGACCGCATCGCGTGAGTCCGTGGCTCGTGAGGAGCGGCAGCTGACAAGGCGGGATTCGCCTGACGCCCTCTACCTCACGCCCTCGGCAGTGGTCCTGGGTGGGGAGAAGCCCAGTGAATACACTGCACCTGCAGGCGGTGCTGGGCTTCAGTATACGGATCTCAAAGCGGCCTATTCCGTGCGGGCGACATTCAGCCACGAGGTGGGTGATGTTGCAGTCGGCAAGAAGACACTGGCACAGGCGAAGGCAGAACGCGAAAATGACCCCGCCCCGGCATCACAGGCCGAGCTGATGGCTACTGCAGCAGCGGCGGCACGGGCATCGGCGGCCGAGAAGGCCCGTCAGCTACGGGCTGCAGCACGAGACACGGACGTGGCCGGTCATCACGCTCGACTCAAGGAACGCTTGTTAATTGGAGAAAAGTAAATTTCCCACTAACCCTTAGGATGTCGGTTAATACACCACTTTTAGTAATATCGTCACTAATTGGGATAGTGGCCACAATCTACCTTACCGAATGGTCGCGCAAGCTAGCCGAGGGGTTTGTAAGCGGTGTAGCCGATAGTATTGCTACAGCTATAGCTGGCGGCAAGCCGAAACTCTGGTTTGTTGTGGACGACTATGGATCTAACTCGCGCCGATGGGTCGATTTTGGTGCACGATCCAGTCGCGATCTCAATGTGGGTTTTCTCAATTTGACACGTGGTCGCTGCCAGGTGACACAGGGTGGCGATTTCGAAGTGGTCGAACTCTTGGGTCGTGCGGCTGTTGCTACTGCTGTAAGAGGGGCGGGTGGTGTTGTTCCCGCAGATCACCTCACGGTCTATCCCTATTTATGGCGGGCATGGGCTCGCGCCGCTCTGATGAACTACGCTGGCGGTCTCTATTTGGATGGTCTGTCACTCTGCCTGGGTCCGTCTTTTATGACAGTTATTAAAGGCGTAGACGATGCGACATTCGGCTTCGAACACGACGAGCGGGTCGTTAATCCTATTGCAGGAGCGGCGACCTCGTCGCCCTTTGCCGGCTGGGCCTCGGGTCCAGGGCACCTTGGTTGGCGTGGACTCTGCAACGCCCTTGGCGATTTCATCGATGCGGGTGCGCAGAGCTGGACTGCCGCCCAGAGCCGTAACCAGATTCCTGCCTGGAATCGCAAATATCTGGATGCAGTGATGAAGCCGATCCGCTCTGCAGAGTGGTCTCGGCGGCCCGATGGTCGGCCCATTGAGATCGAGGATATACTGGGTCGATCATCGGACGGAGCGTGGGAGCCACCTGCTAATGCCGTCTATCTACCGATGGACAAGGAGGCACTGGATCGGTCGGTCACGTACAAGTGGTTTCTGAACATGTCTAGTGAGCAGATTCTAGATCCTGACAGTCTCTTCTTGTGGGCTGCGGCGGCACAGCGGAACAGGTAGTGATTTTTTAACTTCTATACCAAAATAGTCTGCATTGCAGTTTATTTTCGTAACAACCGGTAATGAGCGGCGGCGGCGGCAGCAGTAGAATCAGTCTCGGTGTATTCACTGTTACTACGGGAATCAGTCTACTTCTGGCATCCAGAGGAGGGAAGAACGATACGTATGCATCAGTACTGGTCTTTATGATCGGTCTGATACAGCTGTTCGAGTACGGTGTATGGCTCGATCTAGAGTGTAATCCCGGTTCCTCTAACGATAAGGCGTCACGTGGTTCTTATGCATTGATCTGGGCTATGCCTGCTGTACTCTCCATTGTAGGATTTTTAACTGCTGACTCGGTCGTTGGAGAAGAGGCTGGTCGATGGCTGCTTCTGGGCGTCGGCTTTGCCTTCACAGCCCTTCTGGTAGGACTAGTCCCTACTGCGTTCAGTGAAAAAGCCACTTGGTGTTCTAGTCCAGGTAACATGTGGCAGCCCGTCTGGTGGTGGCAGAAGGAACGGACACCCATGAGGCCGAACTTCTTATGGTTTGTCGGAATGGTCCTACCCACTGTGTTGATCGATCCTCTGGGGCTGGGAGCAGGGACGCTGGCTCTGGGTGCAGGATCCTATCTTATTGCAAAACGGTCCGACAGTGTGGGAAATGGTGAGTGGCTCTCCATCACGGCACTGTTAGCTAATACCATCGGTTTCTGGGCACTACTGCTACCTGGGATACGGTTCTCCATCTACGGACCCGAGTACTAGTGATAATTCGAGTCCAATTGTGCCTCTGCACAGAGTCTGTGAAATTCGATCTGCCCCTGGTGGTCTGTGGCAACTCTGCCCTCCTCCACAGCCAACATAGGGTAGATAAGAGCTCGTCGACCCTCCTTAGTCAATGTCCAATCCGGACTGAACGGAACTGTTGCTGATCTTGCAAATTCGACTGTATAACGGCTCAAAAACTTTTTGGCCGTTCTACGGTCTAGCATGTACATCTGAGAACCCCAGAGGTGGTCTGGATAATTCAGATAGCTGTAATTTGACTGCGGAGAAAATTCGGCATGTCCAATTAGTTGAACCGGTCTAAAATTTAAGAGGTACCCCAGAAGAAGGATCTCTAGACCGAGTCGTTTGTAGGTGGCTATTATTTCTGGCAGCAGTTGCTTGAGTCCTTTACGAATCAGGATGTCGTCCTCGCAGAAGAGCCCCACTTCACTGTACGATTCCAGGAAGATCTTTAACATGTCCAGATGGCTCCACATAATAGCCCATGTTCGACGCTGGTCATGTGGGGCACATACCAGTCGTGCGTCATCCGGCTCGACCGGTGGCACAAATTCGAGCTCCAGATCCTCCAATGCGAAGCGGGTTCGCATTGCTGTGGCCCTGGTGGGATTCTGATAGGAGAAGGTGTAGACTCTCATCTATCCGTACCTGGTTTGGATAATTTAGGTGCTGTCGGCATAAAGGGTGAGTAGAGAATTCAGATACAGAATGCATCTCGATTCTGTACTAGGGCAGGATCATATTGTCGAATATCTGAAAGATCACCTGAAGAGCCCCTATCATCTGATGTTGCTGGGTCCACCAGGAACGGGAAAGACCTATGTTTCGCGGCAGTTTCTGAAGGACTATCTTGACAGTATGGGGGTAGAGCAGAAGGATCGTGACATCTATATCTTGCAGCTGAAGTCGACCGACGACCGTGGTATTGCCATGGTTCGCAATCGGTTGGCCGAATTTGTCAAACGTGTTAGACCTAATAAGGCGGCTAAGGCGTGGGTCTGGCTCGACGACGCCGACTCACTGCCTATCGTATCGCAGCAGGCGTTACGGCGCATTCTAGAACGGTACGAGACCCACGCTCGATTTCTCTTCTGTGCAAACGGACCCGAGCCCTTTATCGAGCCACTCCAGAGTCGCTGCACTATTTTGCAGTTCCTACCCGTCAATCTTGTGATTCATGGTGCAGAGATTCTCAAACGACAGAACCCCAAGCTACGCTTGACCCCTGATGCCATCACGTGGCTGATCTCTATGTCCCTCGGTAATGCCCGCCTCTATCAGCACTATCTACAGACCCTCTGTGCTTCGGTCGGTACGTCTGATACCATTGAGGCAAGTGAGGCGAAGTCCATCGTAAATGCACCACCCGTCTCTACCTTGCAACAGCTCTGTGATGCCTCTCTCTACAGGAACAGGGCCGGCGTGGCCAAACACTTTCTGGATCTCTGGACGGCAGGTTACAGCTTCGAAGACATCGTGGCATTTCTAGAGACAATCTGTAAGACCTACTCATTCTATACCCCAGAGGACTCTCAGAAGATCTACTCCATCTGTGGCGAGGGCCATATTGCCATGATTCTGAACCGCGTAAGCTTTCTTGATGCGATCACCGTGCTGAGCGGGGGATCTGTCACGAATTTATAGTGCTGAATTAGATGAGTTGCCCACCGGGTCAAGTCTATTCTAGTCTACTGAAACGCTGCGTCAAGAAGAACATAGTGGGGGCTAAGGGGGCGTCAGGAGTGGCGTGTCCTGAGGGACATGTTTGGAACCCTGCACCCACTTCGCGGCGATGTGTCAGCAGGGCCGTGTTCAAAAAACTCCACGGTGAGGCAAAGGCCGCTGCAGCGTCTGCCGAGCAGAAGCGGTTGCGTGGCACCTGCAAGGCCTCTGCTCCTGGTCCAGCCAAGCCCGCAAAAGTTGTGTCGCCACCGCGTGCAGCGGCCGTTGTCACGCCATCAAGCAAGAAAAATACCGCATTTGAGGTGGGTGCACCGCGTGCTCTGATGGACCCCGGTCTGACACGTGCAGCAGCAGTCGAATGGGTCAGTAAACAGTGTACGAACCAAGAGGACCCTATCATGCTCGAGCCCTATGCAGACGCCGACCTTAAGGATCTGCGATCTATTGTCAAACTGGGTAGCGGATTCTGCTATACGGTCGATACACTGGACCAACACGTCAAAGCCAGCATCGAGCGGGGCGTACCTATCAAGGACATACTGAATCCTAGCTATCGTCTGGACAAGCGGGACTTCGGTACATTAGAGGCGGCCGGTAGACGCCTGCGAAAGACCTATAAACTGCCTGTTGAACCCGTGGAGGTCCCTGCCGCCCACTATAAGCTCTTTATTGATGTGATGGGCGACGGGGCATTCAAATACGTCTTTCTCTATGATGACCGCAAGGTGAAAAAGCTGGCTGACGGATCCAAGGACTACGCCGCGGCCATACCCGATGGCGGGTGGATCGGCTATATACCCGCCGCTGGTACTGATGAGTTGGAGAAGCTGATCCGTAAGGCACATACCAAGGGGCGGCTTCTGGTGCGGGCCACACGGCCCTTCATCTGCTGTCGATTCCACCTGAAAAAGAGCAAGGAGCACTGGGCCACGGATACAGCCAAAAAAATCGCGTCCATGGCCGAGGAGATTCGCGATATCGTCTAAGCCTCGACCGCGTACTTGCTCAGGCGGGCCTGGGCGCGGCTTGCGATCTTCGCTGCCTTGCGGGCCGGCCTATCCACAAACTCCTCGTAGCCCGTGGGAGGCTTCGGCGGCCCGGCCAGGAAGGCCGCGCGCTGGGCCTTATACGCCGCTGCGGCCTCCTCCGCCGCGGCAATGCGGGCCTTTGCCGCCGCCTTCTTTGCCTGGATCGTGGCCTGATGCTTCTTTGGAGCCTCAGGCCGCGTCTTGACGTCGTTCGTCTTTGACTTGTTGTGCTGGCGCATCTCTCTTGATTGCGGTGGTCGAGACCCGTTTGGTGGTCCTCTCTGACTTCAATTTTTCAGATGTCGTGGAACCGTAGCGAGCTCCATGCAATACGGACCACTATTGGGTCGCGATCGTACTGGGAGACGATCGCTTTCAGCTGATTGTCATGTATAGTGATACCCAGACAGTATTCAATCGTGTTCTTTCTGAAATAGAAGGGCAGTGTGTAGGCCTCTACCTTGTGGTCCAGGCTGAGACGGACCAGTTGATGGTAGTACTTACGCGGTGTGGTATACATGACGACGTGCGTCAGGGCGTACAGTGCGTCGTTGTGGGCGACGACGTTGGAGGATCCTCTCATATGCTCGAAGAACCGCGGCGTGGACTGCGTCGACACTATCTGGAGTCTGTTAGTCTCGTCTAGTCTGCCGATACGGAAGGGGTGCCACGAGTAGATGAAGTCTCTGGTACCAGGCAGAGGTATCCAGTTCTTCTCACACTGCGTCGGAAACGGTGGTCTATACGGACGGATCTCTGTGAGCTGATTTGCCGTAAGATCGTATGAACCACCCACCTGCCCTATAGCACCATCGTGTGAATACTCCATACTCGTGGCGATCCACTTCAGGGCGTGACCGTCCTGGTAGAGGCGAAGGTCCTCCAGACCCTGAATATGGCCGCTGTGCAGTGGCGGCATGTTGGGTAGCAGCTCTGTCACGTCACTCAAGAGATTCAGATCACTGTCGGCTATTGCCGTGAAATTGCGGGTCCTAACAGGGTTGTCGTGACTCAGAAGACCATCCACCATCATCTTGTAGGATCCGTCCGGTTGGATTCTATAGTTGACATAGCGGATATTCAGTCTGAGACCCTGTGACGTCTCTACGAAAGAGGTTGAGGTAGCAACATAATCGCCCATCACAGGAAGTGGCAGACTTGAAACGGAATTGTGAGGAATTGCCTGCACATAGTGCTCCAGATTGCTGTAGACGCTCGTGCTGTAGCGGTTATAGTAAGAGATCAGATCCTGCAGATTCTCGGCCTGTTTGTGGGGCTGGATGTAGTAGTTCAGAATGGTCTTCTCATAGAGAAAGAGGTGCTCGTAGACCTCGTTCTCTAGAAAGAGAAGGTCCGTTGACTTCTTGATGGCCAACCCCTTTAGCATGTAGAACCACGCCTTGTGATGCTCGGATCTTTCACGAAAGACACGTGTTAGGAAGTAGAGATTCTCACTTCTGTTTTTGTTGAACTCATATGCCTTCAGAGCCCAGAACTCCATCTCAGGGAGCTTGTTCTGCTCATGGTACAACTTACTGATGATATACATACTGTACCAGACCTCCTCGTACCATCCGCCCGCATCAATACGCCGCTTGTAGAGGGCGATCGCCTCATCCAGCCGTTTACCGTCCTTCAGAGTCTGGGCTAGATAGAACATGTAGCGGGCGTTTGTCGGCTCGTCTTCGAGCCCCTTTGTCAAGAGACGAGCGTCACGCTCGAACTTGTCGGCCTTGCAGCCGCCGTCACCGACGTCGTCGATATAGACTGTCTCTAGCTGCTCTGTATCCGACCCGTCCCAGTACTCATGCGTCACGCCTGAGCACTTCCAAGGGTAGCCAAGACGGAGAAAACGTGTATTGTAGTACTCTAGACCAGGGGTCTTCTGCATAATCCTGTACCCGTTCGCCTTGAGATCCATCTTGTTGAAATTCGGCGTCATTACAAAGTTCATATCGGCATCGATGGCCAGACCGTAGGTGAAATCCGGCTCCCAACCTAGGGTCTGGACGAAGTCTTGTGCGGCTTGAAAGGAGAGGGTTCGATTATGGCCGAAATCCCGCCACGTGTGCTGATAGAGCTTGGCGGGGATCTGGAGCGTGGGTAGGTAGTCCGTCAATAGTGCCACAGTGCTGTCCGTAGAACCCGTGTCGGCGATACAGATGGCGTCGGCAATGGCTAGGGCCCGTTCAATACACCGTTTGATGATCCGCTCCTCATTCTTGATCATAATGATAGCCATTACACGCTTTGGTAGCGGGAAATCGAAGATCGTGTCGTTGTGGTCGCCCTTGTACCAGGCGAAGAGAGGTAGCTGCAGCGTTGCTTCCACCTGGGCCTGTTGCAGCGTTGCTTCCACCTGGGCCTGTTGCAGCGTTGCTTCCACCTGGGCCCAGACATTCACCTCCCACGTCAGACGCCCCGTCTCGGTCAGATTGGCCAATGATGCCTCATAGAGGCGATCGATCGCCGTCCTATCGGCAAAGAGCAACGAACCACAGAAACGCCAGTGGACGTTGTCTGGGCTCGACATATAGGGATCATGACACCCAGGGATCAGAACCTGCCCTTTGGGTACCACTAGATTGTCCAGCTTTTTGAACATGGCCGGTAGATCCTTGATCAGCTTACAGATACCGAAATCGACCCATGCAATGTCTGTAGTGCAGGTGGCAGCGACTTCACGCATGAATTCGATCTTACTGTTCATCAGTACCAGGTATCTATACGTGTCCTTTGATTCCGATCGATTAGATGGTAGTTGACACGTAGAGGGAAAGAGACGAGCAATAGCCAGTTCTTCGAATGGAAGATCCGTTCGAATAGTCACGTTAGAATGGTCACGAAGTGGTGCAAGAGTAAGTAGTGACGCTGTGTCTGCAAATACTACAATAGTGTAGCCACGGGCTACAATCTTCATGAATTGCTCTACATAGTCCGTCTTACAGGACTCATAGATCTTATAGAATGCGGTGACCAGGGTTGTGGCCATTAATAGTCTATGGTCGGTACTACTTTATACCGGTTGTGGAGCGAAATTTGACGTTTACTTAAAACGGGTGCGTTCATACAGAATAAGGATGACCCTATACGAGAGACTAGAGGTCAGCAAAACAGCCTCACCAGAAGAGATCAAGAAGGCGTTTTATCGGCTGTCTAAGGCAACGCATCCCGACAAGGGCGGGGACGCCGAGGCGTTCAAGGCTATCAGTCAGGCCTACGAGATTCTTAGCGATCCCGATAAACGTCGCCACTACGACATGACGGGCTCGATCGATGAAGGGGGTGGCGGTGGTGGCCCAGTGGATCTTTCCGAGATGTTTGGAGTGGGTGGCAATCCATTCGGCTTTGGTGGCGGTATGCCGTTCGGTGGTGATCTTGGTGCCATGTTCGGTTCTATGTTTGGCGGCGGTCAGCGAGTGCGACGGAAGGCAGCGCAAGGACCCGATAAGACACAGGATCTTCCACTCAAATTGTCGGATTTCTATAACGGTCGGACTATTCCTATTACGTTTCAGCAGCAGCGGGCATGTGGTCTGTGTAAGGCCTCTGGTGCCCTTAAGTCCGAGAGCTGTAACGGGTGCAAGGGTGCAGGTATGAAGATGTTTATGCGGCAGCTTGGTCCAGGGATGATTCAGCAGGGGATGGCACCCTGCTCCGACTGCAGTGGTGAGGGGAAGCGGATTATACAGGTCTGCCACGAGTGCAATGGCCGCAAATATAAGGCTGACTCAAAGACACTCGATGCACGGATCCTTCCAGGTATGGCCGAAGGTGAGAAAATCCGCTTCCACGGGGAGTGCTCTGATTCACCCGACTACGAGACGCCTGGCGACGTCGTGTTGAACCTGATTCGTGCCGGTGTAGAGACCGAGGCTGACCTGGAGTGGAAGGGAAGCGACCTTCACACGACTCACTCTGTGGAGGTGGGCGAGGCCCTTCTTGGGTTCAATGCTGTGGTCAAGGGGCACCCTACTGGTAAGGAGATCAGTCTGAGCTGGGGTGGTGGCCTGCTGCAGCACGAGATGGTGCTGATGGCTAAGGGATTGGGGATGCCCGTTAAGGGGAAGCCAGGTCAGTTCGGCGACCTCTTTGTACACATCGAGATCTCGGTGGGCGTCGGCGAGTTGAAGCGCGTCTGGACCGAGGAGGAGCGGGTCATGTTGCGGACGCTCTTCCCTGATTGGGAGGTGCCCTCCACTGGTGGTATTCCACTAGGATTTCAGCCACCTGCATAAGGTGTTGTACCGAATTTAGTAGCAATCGGTAGAGATGGGATCCTGTATGAGTCTGCCTGAACCGCTGTTCGATCACCAGACCATTATGATTCCGGTCGAACCTGAGCCTGTGAGACCTGCTTCTATCCGCGTACCCAGGCCCGAATCTACTGATGACGATCAGACACCTGAACTGACTACCTGTGAAACGGGTGATTAACGGCGGCACTTTGATTCAGTTTTTAACAGAGACTGAATCAAAAATTATTGGGATTGTGCTTAACGACGCATGGTACGACGACGGCGGCCGCCGTAAGCAGGACCACGGAATCCAGGGATCACCGTGTTCTCCGTGTACCACTGGGGGTTGAGACGAGCAGCGGTCTCCTCCGCTTGGCCAGAGAGCAGCATAGAGCGGGCGTTGATGGGGGCCTGGCCACCGCGGTAGCGGCGGCGGCGGCGAGAGCCACCCGCCATAGGCATCAATCCACTAGAGCCACTGGCCACAGAGACCGGCGATACACCCGTTACAGCGGGAAGCTCGGCGAACTTGGAATTCAGATCAGAGAGACGGGCATCCGCTACAAGCTCGTTCGGGAGCATCTGATTCATGGAGGTGGGGTACTCAGCGTAGGGTGTGAAGAACGCACCACCACGCATGCGTCTACGTGTAGAGCGTCTGCGTGTAGTGCGACCGCGTCTGGCCATTCTACTTCTGGAACGCATATTTCTGCGGCGGCCGCCATGGTAGGTCGCCGTCAGTTTGGCGAAGTTGGCTCCTTGATCCAGAGAACCGGAAGTCGGGTAGGAGGGATTGCACGTGGACATCTCTATCTACTAATGGTGGTTAGTTTGCTATAGCAGCCGTACCACCGTTACCCATAGAGATATTCTTCTTCTTTATGGCACCGGAGACGATATAGATAGAGTTCTCCGTCACAATGATATACTCGGTCTTCGTACCAAACACCTTCTGGATAGGACTGGTGTACTCCTCGGCAGACTTTACGAGCGACTTCTCCTTGGTGTTGACATCCTCACCCAGAAACGCCTTGCCGTCGCAAGTCGCCTGGAAATAGTCCAGCAAGATGGGCTTGTCCTGCTCAAGAGCAATGCGGGCCGCGTGAAGAAGGGTCTTGTCCGTAGGCAGGTTTAACGTGGGTGCCGGGGTCGCCATATTTAAGCGTTATCGGGAAGAGATTCAATCATTTTTTCCGCAGGAATCTGGACAATGTTGCGCGGGCTCGGGTGCGGGACCCAGCCGGAACGGATCTTTGCCGGAGTTGCCGGAGCGGTCGTCTGCGGAGGTGGGGTCAGTGCAACACGGATGATCTCAGCGGCATGCTTTTCGAAGATCGTGTTCATGAAGGCGTAGGCCGTATTGATCTGGTCCAGGCTACGTGCACCCGTAATGATAATCCGACCCGTTTGGAAGGGGCTGATAGTGATACGCTTGCAGTCGCCGATGGCTTCGCCGTTTCCCGTGCCCTCACACGGTGTAGGACAGAGACAGAGACCAGGCGGGCCCGCCGTCCGTGCTTTGTTGTAGAAGAACTTCGTGTTGACACCCTGATAGACCGTTGACTCAAAGGTACTGAAGAGACCGTACGTCTCTACAAGGATCTTGTGGAGGCGTTCACGACGGATGGGGACACCGATACTGTAGTCGCTGTTGACCAGTTGCGTCTCGTACTTGTGAATATTGTGCTTCTTTGCAAAGACCCCTGCGTACTTGGTTTCGATCTCGTCGGCAAGCCAGGCAATAGCAGCACGACCCGTCTTATCGTCGGGAACGCCCGTCATCTGCACACCGCCGTTACTAAACAGCTTGACGTTCACCTCCTTCCATGTCTCAACGTCCATCTGTAGGCGGACTACTAAGGAGGCCTGATTGAAGAAGGTCTTCTTCACACGCTTGCGACGCAACATGATGTCGTTGCGGCAGATTCCCTTCGTTTCGCCCTTATACTCCATCTTGAGGGCCCCTGTGCCGAGATACCAGTAGGGGAGAGTCTGAATCTTCTCAAAGAGGAGATTCAGCATGATCGTTGATCCCATCTGGCAGGTGGTTGTCATTGTACTGATACGTAGCGGTGTGATAACAAGAGGACTCGGCTGCATTGGCTTTAATAGTGCCAGCGGGGGCTGGCCTCAATCTTTTAAGTGTTTTGCAACAGAATTCTCCCAAGCCGTGGCGAGAATTCTGGCCGCCTTGTCCGAGGGGAGGTCACGAACCGTAAAGACGGCGTCGACGAATTCTCTGACTTTTTCGGATTCTGACAACAGTCCCATCAGATTCAACCAGAGCAGTACATTGCGGCAGAGGATCGAGATAGGGACTTTGGACGTACCGTCTTCCCAGATCATCAACGTGGACTCGGGTCGCTTCTTCAGACGACTGATCCACTGATCCCACTCATTGATATTGTCACCCGTCTGAATCTTGCAGTAGATCTGGCGAAGGTCACCGCGCATAATCTGAAGCGTGAGGTCGCTAGGCGTATTCAGTGTGGTCGGCTGACGCTTCTCCTGCTTCAGTACATTCTCCACCGACTTCCGAATAATACTGGAGGAGAGGTGACCACAGAAGAAGGCGACTGCACGACTGCGGATAGAGGTGTGGACGCGGCAGAGGGTGTTGCACAGAAAGATATAGAGTGGTTTCGGTACTACGTCTTCGTCGGCGTCGAGGAGGGCACGGAGGCTGAGCTGGGCCTGGTCCGTCATTGTCTCGACCTCATCAAAAATTACGAATTTACGCTCAATTCCTGGCCACCGCGTGCGGACGAAATCGAAGATACGCTCACGTACGACTTCAATAGAACGCTCGTCACTGGCGTTCAGATAGAGGGAACTGAGAATGGGTGAGACATTGGGGTAGGTGTCTAGAGCCAGGGCGTGTGCGATGCTCGTCTTACCCGTACCCGGTGGTCCGTAGAGGATGAGCGGAGGGAGACCACGGCAGCGATTTTTGGCGGCTGTCTCTAACAGTCGACGAAGGCGGGTGTGGCCGTGAATCTCTGATAAATGAAAGGGACGGTACTTTTCTGACCAGAGAGTCGTCATCTTCTATGATTTTTATCTGCTGTGCTTAAGTCCGCTGTTGCAGAAGCAGCAAGATTCTGTTTAAGTCCGGCGCGGCTTAGAAGACCTAAAGCAGCAATGGACTCTTTCAATTAGAATGAGCACCGTCAAGAGGGGACGTGGACGCAAAGCCGCCGCCCCTGAGATAGTTGTAACTGAGGTCGTGGCGGAGCCTGTGTCTGTGGCCGCACCTGTGTCTGTGGCCGCACCTGTGCCTGCACCTGTGTCTGTGCCTGCACCTGTGTCTGTGCCTGCACCTGTGCCTGCACCTGTGCCTGCACCTGTGCTTGAGCCAGCAGCAGGTGCAGCCAAGACGCGTGGCGGCGGTAAGAAATCCAAGAAATCTAACGTGGTAGCTGTAGTGACGCCAGATGGTATCGTCGGTTCGCTTATTGCCGACGTACGGCCGCTGATCGCCCATATCCCCATCACATCACTCAAGATTCAGAGCGAACCCGATAACATTCCCCCACCACCGAAGTACGATCCCACCGTCCCATTGCCGTATGACACTACGGATACGATGGCTTTTCTGGGCCACAGCAATGGGGAGGCGCGCTCAGCTGCAACAGGTCCCCCTCCAACGACCAGTATTGAGGACGCCCGCCACTTTGAGGCCCCTTACAAGAGCAATCTCCCTACCCACTACTCCGAGCGTCTGATGGTTCAGTTTCAGGATAGTAATCGTGTTCAGAACCTACCCGAGCGGACGGACGTCTACTGCTTCTGGTGCTGCCACCCGTTCGACACCGTCCCCTGTGTGGTGCCGGCTGATATCAAGGAGAGCATCTGGCACGTCTACGGGAATTTCTGCTCACCTGAGTGTTCGGTGGCCTATCTGTTTCACGAGCGGCTTGACATCAACGTGCAGTGGGAGCGGTACGCGATGCTGAATTCCTTGTATAGCCGTGATACAGAGATCAAGGTCGGTGCCCTTACTGGGATCCGCAGTGCACCCAAGCGTGAGGTGCTGCGGATCTTCGGTGGCTCGATGGACATCCGCGAGTTCCGTGCCATTGTCCACGAGAAGAAGCTGCGTATCGACGTGCTGACACCGCCCATGGTCTCCATCATCCAGACAATGGACACTAAGCCGATCGACTTCTACGATCAGTCGTTGCGAAATGTCTTCGTGCCCACGGAGGCACGGCGTCTGAACGCTCCTGGAGCACAGGGGCTCCGTCTCCGCCGCAGTAAGCCCATTGCGGGCAAAGAGTCGACCCTTGAGTGGGTGATGAAGATCCAGAACTAGCCGCCAACGTGGTAAAAATTGAGGGGCCTCCCCACTATTGAGATTCAGTAAAAGAATGTCAAAAGAACATATTGTCCAGATCTTTCGTATTGCCGTTGCTGCTGCCGCTGGTAAGGTTGATGAGGCCGTAAACGCGTTTCGTGGTGTGCTAAACACGAGTGATATCAGTGTTATCGATGAGCACTCGGTAAGGGACGTTGACACGGCTCGTGCACCATGGAACAACGAGGCTTGGTGGAACGCCGCTGGGCTCGACCACGACGATATGCCACCACTCATCCCACTATCGTCGCCAGTTGAGCCCATCTACGTACATACCAAACTCCCGACGGCAGTGGAGCCGCAGACACAGCATATTGACCTGGTGATCACTGAGACCGAGCAACCGGCACCAGTACCGGCTGCTACGGATAAGTTCGAGCTTGGCGATGATGAGAACGACGTTGAGGTAGAGGTGTCAGATGACGAAGCGGGTGACGGCGACGACGACGATGAGGCTGACGCAAGCGGGGAGGACGCGGACGATGATGAGGCTGACGCAAGCGGGGAGGACGCGGACGATGATGAGGGTGACGCGGACGACGACGAGCCTGAGGCTGAGGCTGAGGCTGAGGCTGAGGCTGAGGGTGAGGCTGAGGCTGAGGCTGAGGCTGATGAGGTGGAAGAGCTAGATCCTGTTCGTATCAAGAAGGTGCTCTACTGGAAGGGCCGCGATTCTGGCGATCTCTACGCCTATCTACCCGACGACGAGATTGGCGATAAGGTTGGTGCGTACGTGGACGGCAAGGCTGTGTTCCTTCCAGTATAATCTCTAGCCACAGTAGATGTCCATAGAGGCTATACTTGAAGGGATCTGCAAGCCGCTCCTTGTCTATGGGACATTTATGGCCGCACTCATAACATACGACATTACGCAGAGTGATATTAAAGCTGCCGGAAAAAATACTGTATTTTTGGCTATAGGCGGGATCGCTATCTTCCTACTCTGCAATAGTGGATTCGAAATTGCTGCCTGGGTTCTATTGGCTATAGTTCCCTTCTTTTTTGTAGCACTCCTAGCCATGCTCGTTGTAACACAGATCTTTAAGACTAACGTGACTTACCAAGACGGGTCCTCAGCTACTATTACAGGTGAGGCTATAAAGCGGCTTTTAGGGATAAAGCAACAACTGGTACCCGATTCATATGGTAATGGGAGTGTCGACAGACTCGTTGGTAAACCCTACAATGACGGGTGCGAATCGCCACCACTCATCACATCAGTACAGCGACTAGCTATAGAATCGAGCCAATGCGATACGTGTGCTTAAGGCGACGCACACTGGTAGAGAGAAGATGTCAATAATGTTCGTGGCAAATTGGGCATCGTGGCTATTCAACACGGCGTACCGTTGCTGTAGAAAGACACGGCGTTTGACCCACGACGTCTACACGCTGCTCACTGTCGAGCCGACCTGGGTGATCAGTCCCAGTGGTGAGTTTTTCAGCAGTGCAGTGTTTACGGATCTCTGCTCTGAGAATTGGATCTACCGCGATTCTCTGCTCTATTGCGACGGCTTAGGTAAAAGTCAGAAGTTCCCGATTTTGAGTTGCGAGTTTAAACACAGTGACGATATCACTGTCTCCCTAGACGATCTTCTGGAGGACCTGCGTTATAGAGGCTCGGTTGTACCGCCCCTTCCAGTGTTGATGGCGGCGTTCACTATTCATACCAAGACTGTCTACCCCTGGCGGTCGGCTCATTTCACGGCCTTTCTGAAAAATGGGACCAGAGTGGAGTTCCGCGGGGATGTGGAGCAGCTCCCTGTGTCTGCATGAGGCGATCACATCTTGTCGGCATCTACTCAATTCGGCGCACCTATAGGGTCTTCATTTTTAAGATTAATAGCCACAAAAATAGACGATCACACTGTGTTCTCTTATTTTAGTAGCACGTACGGCTCTACATCCGCTGGTTGACATTTGGCCGGTAGAGGACCTCTGACGCCTTGATCGTCTCGTCCAGAAGAGTCAGGTCCTTGATGTCCCCGTTATTACCGTTGTGATTCCAGACCTTGATAATATGGAACCCCTTCTTCGGACTGATAGAGACGCCGACAATCTTATTCTCCACCGGCCGCTTGGAGACGACGTCCAACGTGGCGGCGGCCATATACCGCTGGAACATCTCGAAGGACTGGACCTGGCCAATCTTCATGCAGTACGAGCCGCCGCGAATGTTCATGTGATTCTCCCAGAGGGGTGGGTGCGGGTCGCGCATAAAGAACCACATTCCATTGTTGAATTTCTCGGCTCCGATGGAGTTGATGGCGGCCCACAGCGTGGGGTAGTCTGTGAAGCGTGCGACCTTCTTATAGGACTCTTCGGTCCAGCTCTGGTCCTGTGTATCATGGTAATACAGAGACCAGGGTCCACTGGGGAACGTCGCAGGCACGGTAGCGGGGCTTTCGATGGACATTCTTGTTTATGTTTCTTATCTATGTAGTGATGCTTAAAGTGGTGGTCAATTTTTGCGGCGGTCTCGCTCTTGTGTCCGAGCTGAACCCTCAGCTCTTACCATGCCCCTGCTTCGACGGAGCCGGAGCCAACGCCAGCTTGATCTCACCCAGACCCGCCACGCTGTACTCGATGATGATCGGATAGTCGTTCTTCAGATAGACGCTGATGTCCGAACAGAGCGATGTGCACTTAGTGAACAAGACGAGGTGCTTCAGCAGAAAATTCCCCTGCACGATCTCCGCACTCGGCTTGCTGACGGCCATTCCCTGACCCACCGAGAAGACCGTCTCCTGCTCTGCAAAGTCCCCGCGGCACTTCAGGATCAGCTGATTCGATGCACTGGTGATCTCCACCGTCTCGCCCAGCGTAGACATGTCGCGGATGATCTTCTGGAAATCCAGCGACGGCATCGTGATAATAGCCGAGAACTGAACCGGTGGGATCTCGATGGGGTTGATGTCCAGCTCGATCAGATTCAAGTGGAAGGTCGTCTCCATCTGCTTCTCGCCGTTCAAGATGACAATCCCCATCTTGGTCGTATCACGCTTCTCCATGAACATGACAAGGCTGTCGTTGTTAGACATAGTCTTTACGAGCTTGAAGAGGTTGATCATATTGATGCCCAGAATGTACTTCTGAGCACACTTGAATTCGTCGAAGCGGTCGGCATGCAGCCGCAGGTGAACTAAGACTGTGTGCGTCCCGTCCATCGCCATGATCTTGAGCCCGTTCTGGTCGATCTCGATATTAGCCTCAGTTAGGATCTCCTTGAGGGCCTCGGAGAGGGTACGGATCGGGGCGGCTTTAACGGTGCGGATCCGGAAGAGGTATTCGCCATTAGGGTCCATTTATCTATCCCAGAATCTCGGCCCGCGTTTAAGCACTGAATCAGTGTGAACGCACGTCGATAGAGGACCGGGTCGCTTACACGCGGTTGCGGTTGTTGCGGTTGTTACGCTTATTGCGTCTGGTGCTGGGGTCGGCACCGGCAGACTTCTGAGCAACCAGGTAGTAGAGACCATAGAGGGCCAGTGGGACAACAACCGCGTGAGCGTTAGCCACAAAAGAGCCCATCAGTGCCGGGGAAAACCCGCCACGCATCTTATTGATAAGGCGGCGAGTTTGTCTCCAGCCACCTGACTGGGGTGCCGTCAGAGCATCAGGGGAGACTGCTTCGGTGGCACTGAGAGGGGGTCTGACCCAACCGGGTACCGGGTCCGAGCTGGGGGCGGCGGCGTTGGAGCTGGGGTGCTGATTATCGGGGTTGAAATAGACACCAGGTGTGCCGTAGCCCCCGCCGGTGCGTCTTGTGCGACGAATCTGGGTCTTTCTGGCCATTTCTAACGAGGCAGTAGATTTTCTGCTGATTCACGGAATAGGGATAAAATTGAGGCCCTGGGGGGAGTCTTGGGTTTCGATAAGAAAATGGCAAACGCACAGGCCTTTAAGAAGCACACGCACCGCGAGCACATCCTCGAGCTACCCGATACGTATATCGGGTCCATCGACACTCACGAGGAGTCGCGGTGGATCTGGGATGAGGGGGCGGGACGGATGAAGTGGTCGGCGGTCCAGTTCTGTCCTGGCTTCTACAAGATCTTCGACGAGGTGCTTGTCAACGCTCTGGATCACCGTGTGCGTCTCATGACCACGGCAACGGGGGCCGACGTACTGCCCGTCAAGAACATCTGGGTCACCCTAGAGGCTGATCGGATCACGGTTCGCAACGACGGTGACGGTATTCCCACCGATCGACACGCCAAGGAGCAGATGCACGTACCTGAGATGATCTTCGGTCACCTGCTGACCTCGTCCAACTACAACAAGGACGAGGAGAAGACTATTGGTGGTAAGAACGGGTACGGTGCCAAGCTCGCGAACATCTTCAGCAAGGAGTTCCGCGTGGAGACCGTGGATCACCGTGCCGCTAAGAAGTACAAGCAGACCTGGACGGGGAACATGACCACGTGTAGCAAGCCCTCAATTGTGGCGGCGACGGTGAAGCCCTACACTGAGATCAGCTACGTTCCTGACCTGGCACGGTTCCACTGGCCTGGTGGCGTCGTCCCTACGGTGATTCCCGATGACATGCTGGCCGTAATGCGGACGCGTGTCTTGGACGCGGCGGCCTGTGCCGGTAAGGACTGCAAGGTCCACCTCAACGGGAAGCTGGCACCGGTCAACACGTTCCAGAAGTACGTCGGTCTCTACCTCAACGAGGACGAGCGGACCTCGGTGGACTCTGTGGGCGACAAGAAGAAGATGCTGGCCTACGAGCGGTGTGGGGAGCGGTGGGAGGTGGCCGCCTGTCTTACCAAGTCGCTTCACGGCGAGGCCGTGCCTGATGAGCGGCATATCTCGTTCGTGAACGGGATTGCGACGCGTCGCGGTGGCAAACACGTTGATCACGTGATCAAGTCCGTTCTGGCCGACTTCTGCGAGCTTGCGAAGAAGAAGGCCAAGCTGGATGTTACGGCGGGGATGCTGAAGGACTCGGTCGTCTTCTTCATCAACTCCACTATTGTCAACCCTGCCTTCGACACGCAGACGAAGGAGACGCTCACCACGCCCGTCGCGAAGTGGGGCTCTAAGCCCGAGATTACTGGGAAGTTCTGCGACCAGCTGATCAAGGTCGGCCTTCTCGACGAGGCACAGGCTGCACTTGACGCCAAGAACGCCCGTGAGACGAAGAAGACGGACGGTAAGAAGCGGTCGACCGTGCGTGGCATTCCCAAGCTGGAGGATGCCACGTGGGCGGGGACGGCCAAGTCGGGTGAGTGCACTCTCATCCTGACGGAGGGTGATTCGGCAGCGACGACGGCGATCTCGGGTCTCAAGGTGATCGGCCGTGAGCGTTATGGCGTGTTTCCGCTGCGGGGCAAGCTCCTCAACGTCAAAGATATCTCTGCTGTGAAGAAGACGGCTAACGCCGAGTTGACTCACATCAAGCAGATCATGGGTCTGGTGGCGGGTAAGACCTATGCGGATGTCAAGCAGCTCCGCTACGGCCGCATCATGATCATGACGGATCAGGACGTGGATGGCTCCCACATCAAGGGGCTGCTGATCAATCTGTTTCACACGGATTGGCCCTCCCTTCTCAAGCTCGACTTCATCTGCTGTATGATGACGCCGCTTCTCAAGG